>Ga0265293_10000229_pt1 | contig 138543 bp, 122 predicted proteins | sample Munlanlewell138R_FD_192505 | JGI IMG/M metagenome (GOLD analysis project Ga0265293, IMG submission 192505) | Leachate microbial communities from a municipal landfill in Southern Ontario, Canada - Leachate well 138R | ecosystem: Engineered > Solid waste > Landfill > Unclassified | place...
GCCAGAAGTCTTCCGTCGCGAAGTCGCGCGGCGGCGCTTCGACGTGATCCAGCCCGCTGGGCTGGCCTTCGGCAGCGGTAGCGGTTTCGGCCCACCCCATGGGGTACTCGCGAAAGTAGCAGCCGATCCAGCGGTTGGAGCGCAAGGCGTGATAGGACTGCGTGTCGTCCGCCCACCAGCCGTCGTCGGCATCGAGCCGGGTCTGGCCACGGCGCCTGAGGATATGGCGCAACCCGGGGCATCTTGAGCTGACGACCCAGGCGTTGCGCGCTTCATGGTGGCGAGGGGCCAGGAAGGGATGGTCACCCACCGCCTGCAAGACGAGATCGCGCAACGGCGCGGCGGAGGCTCCCACGCCGGCGGCCAGGGCTCCCGGCAGATCGTCGGCCAGGGGCCGGGCATCCAGCCTGACCTCGCCGGCCGGACCGGGTGCGGGAAAATTGGCCTGCAGCACAGCCTGCATGGCCTGGCCGCGCATTCCGGGCAGGGACTCCAGCACCGCCCGCTGGGCGTGCCAGAGCACGTCGTGGGCCAGGCGATCGTGTGCCCGGATGGCGTCAGCCAGCGCCGCCCGCCTGGCGCCCTCCGCCCCCGCGCCGAGCGCGGCGGTGTAGGCCGCGCCATGGGCGGGACCGAACAAGGCGCCAATCAGGTAGGCCGGCGGATTGCCCTGTGTCACCCGTTGCGCCGCGCGAGCACCGTAAGCGGACCAGGCGTCGAGCGTCACGAGATGCGCGAGGGCCACTTGATGCGCCACCTGGGCGCGATTGGCCAGCGCCAGAAAGTTGAGCGCCCGCGCCTGCGCCACAGCTCCCGAGTAGGCCGCGGCGTCGGTGGCATGGACGAGCCGGTTTTTTTCGTGGATGAGCTGCCCGCCCTGGTAGAGCTGCACCCAGGCCAGGGCCGCCAGCGCCAGCAGAAACAAACCAAGCACCAGCGCCTGCCCGCGCTGCCGCGGGCGGGAACGGCCATTCAAAGCCAACCGGCCAGGCCCCACCGCCGAGAAAGGATGGACATATCCGCGGCAGCCCAGGAGCGCCGGGCCGCCCCTGGCCCCCTGGCCTCCTGGAGAAGCCCGGTGCACAGCGCCGGGCAGGACGGCGTGTGCCATTTCGCGGGACGCAGCTGGTAGCCGGGCCACGCTATTGACCGCCCGCGGCGCCGGCATTGCCGGTGAACTCGCGCAGCGAGCGGGCGCCGGTTTGCGATGCCGCCCGGCCGGCCGCCTGCTGCGCCGCCTGGGACTCCGCGCTGCCGTCTTCTCCGGCAAGCTCGCGGGCCATGGCGGCGGTCTGGGAACGCACGACCTGCCCGAACAGCTGATACACCGCGATCGCGGCCACGGCGATGAGGGCGACGATAATGATGTACTCGGTCATTCCTTGTCCGTACATTTTCTTCGGTCCGGCCGCGGCGCAGCCTGGCGCTGGCCCTCGCGGTTCGCCCGTCGGCATCCCGGCCGGTGCCACATGCCCGACAGGGCGCCCGCTCGCTACCGGCCTGACCCGGCAGGCCCGCCATCCCATGAAACCCTTTGCTCGATGCGACATGATGATTCCTCCCAGACACCGCCAGTGTCGGGCTTGGCGCACGCCGCCGCTATTGTGGAATGCCGCTGTGTACCGACCGGCAACTCCGGCTTGACCATCCATCCAGGCGCTACAATCCCGCCCACCTCCCGCCGTCCCACCCATCCCATGGAACCCGTCCGCATCTCCAAACTCATGGCCCAGCGCGGCCTTTGCTCGCGCCGCGAAGCCGATAGCTATATCGAGCGCGGCTGGGTGCTGCTCGACGGACACCCCGTCACCGAATTGGGCGCCAAGGCCTTGCCCAGCCAGGAGATCACCTTGCGCGGCGCCGCGCAGCAGGCCCAGGACACGCGCGTGACCATCCTGCTGCACAAGCCGATGGGTTATGTGTCGGGCCAGGCCGAAGACGGCTACCGCCCGGCCGCCAGCCTGATCACGGCGGCCTCGCATTGGCAAGGCGATCGCGGCCCGCAGCGCTTCAGCCCCGCCCACCTGCGCGGGCTGGCGCCAGCCGGCCGCCTGGATATCGATTCCACCGGTTTGCTGGTGCTAACGCAGGACGGCCGTATCGCCCGCCAACTGATCGGCGCCGACTCCACCATCGACAAGGAGTACCTGGTGCGCGTGCAGGGCCGGCTGAGCGCCGAAGGGCTGGCGCTGCTCAACCACGGCCTGTCGCTCGACGGCCATGCCCTGCGGCCCGCCCAGGTGCAATGGCAAAACGAGGATCAATTGCGCTTCGTGCTGCGCGAAGGGCGCAAGCGGCAGATCCGCCGCATGTGCGAGCTGGTGGGGCTGAAGGTGGTGGGATTGAAGCGCGTGCGCATCGGCCGCTGGCGCCTGGGCGACCTGCCGGTGGGGCAATGGCGCTATATGGCGCCGCATGAGCGCCCGGATTCTGGAGCCGGAGCCCCCCGCGCCAAAACCGGCGGCGCCTCTCGGGGCCCCTGAGCAGGGCCTTTGAGAGGAGCCCCTTTGGGTTTTACACGACTATAGTTTGCGGCTGGCCGTCGTCCTGCGCCACGATCTCGCCGAGCTGATACACGGTTTCACCCGCCTCGCGCAAACGCGCGGCCACCGTGTCGGCGTCGGCCGCGGCAACCACGGCCACCATGCCGATGCCGCAGTTGAAGACACGGTGCATTTCGGAGTCGGCCACGCCGCCCTCGCGCTGCAGCCATTGGAACAACGGCGGCAGGGCCCAGGCGTCGCGCCGCAGGCGCGCGGCCAGGCCGGGCCGCAGGATGCGCGGTACGTTATCGAGCAGGCCGCCGCCGGTAATGTGCGCCAGGCCGCGGATCTGGCCGTCGGCGATCACCGGCAACAACGATTTGACGTAGATACGGGTGGGCGCCATCACCACGTCGACCAGCGGCTGGCCATGGAAATCGTCGGTGGGCTTGGCGTCGCTGCGTTCGAGGATCTTGCGGATCAGCGAGTAGCCGTTGGAATGGGCGCCGCTGGAAGCCAGGCCCAGCACCACGTCGCCCACGCCGATTCGGGCGCCGTCGAGGATGGCGGATTTTTCGACGGCGCCGACGGCGAAGCCGGCGAGGTCGTATTCGCCGTCGGGATACATGCCCGGCATCTCGGCGGTTTCGCCGCCGATCAGAGCGCAGCCGGACTGTTCGCAACCCTGGGCGATGCCGCCGACCACCCGGGCCGCGACGTCGACGTCGAGCCGGCCGCAGGCGAAGTAGTCGAGGAAGAACAGGGGTTCGGCGCCCTGGACCAGGATATCGTTGACGCTCATGGCGACGAGATCGATGCCCACGGTATCGTGGCGATTCCAGTCGAAGGCGAGGCGCAGCTTGGTACCCACGCCGTCGGTGCCCGACACCAGAACCGGCTCGCGGTATTTTTGCGGCACCTGGAACAACGCGCCGAAGCCGCCGATGCCGGCCATCACGCCATCACGCAGGGTGCGTTTGGCGAGTGGTTTGATGCGCTCGACCAGGGCCTCGCCGGCATCGATATCGACGCCGGCATCGCGGTAGGTGAGGGACGAAGGCGGATTGCCGGGGGTCTGGGCGGACATGGGCGCGAACCGTATTTTTGAAATGTGGTAAAGATGGGGCATACTTGCGCCTGCTTTAGCCGGCGCAACCGCCATTCTACGATGATCGCTGCCGTCCTTGCTGCAGCCCCCATGCCCGACGCCCTCCATCCCCAGCTAGTGCTCGATATCACGCCGTCGGCCGAGCCGTCGCTGGATAACTTCGTGCCCGGAGTCAACCACGCCGCGCTGGCCGCCGTGCGCGAACTCGCGCCCGGCCGCGCCCTCTACCTTTGGGGGCCGGCCGGCGCGGGGCGCAGCCATCTGCTGCGCGCCGCCGTTGCCGCGCATCCCGGCGGGCTGGGGCTGTCGGCCGAAACGCCGGCCAGCGACTGGCCCGAGCCCGACGCCAACGGCGCCCTGCCGCCCCTGGTGGCGGTCGACGATGTCCACCGCCTCGACGCCGAGGGCCAGGCCCGCCTGTTCGCGCTCTACAATCAATGGCGCGCCGCCGCCGCCACCACCCGCGCCAGTTGCCTGCTGCTGTCGGGCGACCAAGCGCCCCTGCAATTGCCGCTGCGCGAAGACCTCCGCACCCGGCTCGGCTGGGATCTCGTGTATCGGCTCGAGCTGTTATCCGACGCCGACAAGCGCGACGCGCTGCTGGCCCAGGGCGCCAGCCGCCAGTTGCAGCTGGCGCCGGCCCTGATCGATTGGCTGCTGGTCCATCGTGCGCGCGACATGCGCCAGCTCACGGCCATCCTCGATGCGCTCGACCGCTATTCGCTGGCAACCCGGCGGCCGATCACCCTGCCGCTGCTCAAAACCATGCTGGCCGAAACGCCTCCCAGCTCCTGACATCCCATTCTCATTGCATGCCTGAACCCAGACGCCTCGCCCTTTTCGACCTCGATCACACCTTGCTGCCGCTCGACAGCGACTATCAATGGGCCGACTTCCTCGCGCGCACCGGTCGCGCCGGCGATCCCGACGAAGCCCGCCGCCGCAACGACGACTTGATGGAGCGCTACACCGCCGGCGAGCTCACCGCCCTCGAAGCGGCCGAGTTCATGCTCGGCCTGCTGGCCCGCCACGACCCAGTCGATCTCGCCGCCTGGCACGAGGAGTTCATGCGCGACGTCATCCGCCCGGCCATTCTGCCCCAGGCGGCCGAACTCGTACGCAGCCATCTCGCGGTGGGTGATTTGTGCGCCGTGGTCACCGCCACCAATGATTTCGTCACCGCCCCCATTGCCCGCGCCTTCGGCGTGCCGCACTTGCTGGCCACCAATGCGGAGTATCAGGCGGGCCGCTATACCGGCCATATCGCCGGCACCGCGTGCTTCCGCGAGGGCAAGGTCCTGCGCGTGGAAGCCTGGCTGGCCGACCAAGGCTACCGCCTCGCCGACTTCGACGAAACCTTCTTCTATAGTGATTCGACCAACGACGTACCGCTGCTGCGCGAAGTCAGCCGCCCCATCGCCACCAACCCGGTCCCGGCACTGCGCGAGCTGGCCGAGCGCGAAGGCTGGCCCATCCTCGACCTTTTCCCGGCGACGTACTGACCGCCATGCTCAAACAAATCGTCGACCGCGTAGACCGCATCCTGCGGCGCGGTAAGCCCCGCCGGATCCCTGCCAGCGAGCATGGCATCGACCGGCGCAACGTGTCGCGCCATGCCATCAAAGTCTGCGAAGTCCTGCAGCAGCATGGCTTTCAGGCCTATGTGGTGGGCGGCGCGGTACGCGATCTGATCGCCGGCGTCGAGCCCAAGGATTTCGACGTGGCCACCGACGCCACCCCCGAGCAGGTCAAGCCGCTGTTCCGCCGCGCGCGCATCATCGGCCGCCGCTTTCGCCTGGTGCACGTCGTGTTCGGCGCCGAGGTGATTGAAACCTCCACCTTCCGCGCCGCCGGCAGCAGCGGCCAAAGCACCGACGCCCACGGCCGCCTGTTGCAGGACAATGTCTTCGGCAGCCTGCAGGACGACGCCGCGCGGCGCGACTTCACCCTCAACGCGCTGTACTACGATCCGCACACGGAAGAGGTGATCGACTACCACCACGGGGTGGCCGATCTCAAGCAGCGTACGGTGCGCATCATCGGCGATCCCCAGGTTCGCTACCGCGAAGATCCCGTGCGCATGCTGCGCGCGGTGCGCTTCGCCGCCAAGCTCAACGGCACCATCGAACCCGCCACACGAGAGCCGATCGCCGCCCTGGCGTCGCTGATCGAGAACGTCCCGGCCTCGCGTCTGTTCGACGAAATGCTCAAGCTCCTGACCTGCGGCCATGCCATGGATTGTGTGCGGCGACTCCGCCAGCATGGCCTGCATCATGGATTGCTGCCCTTGCTCGACGTGATCCTCGAACAGCCCGGCGGCGAGCGTTTCGTCGAACTGACGCTGGAGCGCACCGATGCCCGGGTCCGCTCCGGCAAAAGCATCAGCCCGGCCTTTCTGTTCGCCTCCCTGTTGTGGCAGCAGGTCAACCAGCGCTGGCAAACCATCCTGGCGCAGGGCCAACCCGCCATCCCGGCGCTAGCCGAGGCGGTCGACTCCGTGCTCGCCGAGCAAACCGACAAACTCGCGATCCAGAAGCGCTTCGTCACCGATATGCGCGATATCTGGTTCATGCAGCCGCGGTTCGAAAAGCGCTCGCCGCGCTTTGTCTGGCGCCTGCTCGAACAGCCGCGCTTCCGCGCCGCCTGCGACTTCCTGCAATTGCGGGCGGCCGCGGGCGAAGTCGACAGCGTCTTCGCCCAATGGTGGATGGACCTCGCCGACGCCTCCGACGCCGAACGCGCCCACATGCTCGACGACCTCTCCCGCCAACCCGAAGCCGCCGCCGCCGACGCCCCCAAACGCCGCCGCCGACGCCGCCGCAAACCCGCCCCCACCGACGGCCAGGCCCCGGCTGGCGCGGCATGAGCGTGCCGGGCCGCCCCAAACGCGAATCCTCCCCCGGGGAGGAAGTCGCAAAGCGACCGGAGGGCCGTCCATCCAGCGCGCCGGGCCGCCCCAAGCGCGAATCCTCCCCCGGGGAGGAAGTCGCGAAGCGACCGGAGGGCCGTCCATCCAGCGCGCCGGGCCGCCCCAAGCGCGAATCCTCCCTCGGGGAGGAAGTCGCGAAGCGACCGGAGGGCCGTCCATCCAGCGTGCCGGGCCACCCCAAGCGCGAATCCTCCCCCGGGGAGGAAGTCGCGAAGCGACCGGAGGATGGCGCGGCAGGCGCCCCCGCGCAACGCAGCATCCAATCGATTGAAACCGGTTTCGCACTGCTTGCGGCCCTGGTCGAGCACGGCAAGCCCATGACGCTGCGCGACCTGTCCAAGGCCGCCCACATGACCTCGGCCAAGGCCCACCCCTACCTGGTGAGCTTCATCCGCGTCGGCCTGGTGCAGCAAGATCCCGTGACCTCGCAATACGAACTCGGCCCCTTCGCCCTGCAAATGGGGCTGGCGGCGCTGCGCGGCCTGGCGCCGGTGCGCATGGCGCTGCCCGAGATCGCCCAGCTCGCCGCCGAACTGGGCCATACCATCGCCCTGGCGGTGCTGGGATCGCACGGCCCCACCATCATTCACATCACTGAAGCCAGCTACCCGGTGCACGTGAATATGCGTTCGGGCACCGTCATGTCGATGCTGCACACCGCCACCGGCCAGGTGTTCGCCGCCTGGCTGCCACCCAAGGTGGCCCAGCACTATATCGAGCGCGAAGCCGGCGACGCCGCCGTGGTGACCCACATGATCGCGTCGCGCCCCGACCGCCCGACCCAGGAGGCCTTGCTCGCCGAGGTGCGCGCGCAGGGGCTGGCGTGTGCGCTGGGCAATCCCTTGCCGGGGATCGATGCGCTTTCCGTGCCGGTGTTCGACCATACCGGCAACATCGTCCAGGCGATCACCGCACTGGGCCCCACGGGCTATTTCGACGCCGCGCCCAACGGCATCATCGCCCGCGCCCTGCTCGCCAGCGCCGAGCGGATTTCGCGGCGACTGGGGCATCACTGATCCTGCCTGCGCATCCCCCGCCGCCTCGCGGTGGCCACCCTCTCGCCCAGCCATCTCCTCCCGTCTACCTTCTCGTCTCAGCGGCCCGCTCACGCCAGCCGCTTCCTCACATCGGCGTCTCCTGTTCCCGTCAGCCGGCCCCTTGCGGCTCTGCGCCGGCATCCGAAGCAGCGCCGTCTTTCACCGCCCCCCAAGCGGAATCCCCCACCTTCACATCCCGTTGCCGAATGGCCTAAAGTGTTTGTTCGGGCCACCCGCGCGTATCGCCCACCGCTCAAAATTCGTTAATAACAAACTGATTGCATAAAGACGAATTTCATCCTATGATGATCTCATCGTCCGGATCATGCCGGCCAACCCCACAGGAGCAGGAAATGAGCAAAGCCTTTGCCTCGCAAGCCGACCTCGAAGACAAGGTCGTCTCGTTCGAGAAACTATCCGACAACGCCTATGCCTACACCGCCGAGGGCGATCCCAACACCGGCGTGATCATCGGCGACGAAGCCGTGATGGTGGTCGACACCCAGGCCACGCCCGTGATGGCGCAGGATGTCATCCGCCGCATCCGGGAAGTCACCGACAAACCCATCAAGTACGTGCTGCTGTCGCATTACCACGCCGTGCGCGTGCTGGGCGCTTCGGCCTATCAGCCGCAGCAGATCATCGCCAGCCGCGAAACCTACAACCTCATCTGTGAGCGCGGCGAGCAAGACAAAGCCAGCGAGATCGGCCGCTTCCCGCGCCTGTTCCGCAATGTCGAGTCAGTGCCCGACGGCCTCACCTGGCCCACGATCACCTTCGAGGGCCAGATGACGATCGATCTCGGCAACCTCGAAGTCGTGATCATCCATGCCGGCCGCGGCCATACCAAGGCCGATACCATCGCCTGGCTGCCCGAGCAGAAGATCCTGTTCTCGGGCGACCTCGTCGAGTTCCAGGCCACGCCCTATGCCGGCGACGCCTACTTCCGCGACTGGCCGCAAACGCTCGATCGGCTGATCGACATGGCCCCCGAGCAGCTCGTCCCCGGCCGCGGCCCCGCCCTGAAAAACGCGGAGGCCGTTCATCAGGCCATCGCCGGCACCCGCGGCTTCATCAACGATCTTTACGACCGGGTCAACCAAGGCGTGGCCGACGGCAAGGATCTCAAAACCATCTATCGCGAAACCTACGCCGCCATGCAGCCGCGCTACAAAGAGTGGGCGATCTTCGATCACTGCATGCCGTTCGACGTGACCCGCGCCTACGACGAAGCCCGGGGGATCAAGGATCCCCAGATCTGGACTGCCGAGCGCGATCAGCAAATGTGGGAAACCCTCGAGGGCTGATCCCTTCCGTCGCCGGCCGGTCAGCATCCAGCCGAACCGGTCGGCCCCTTCCCGGCGGATGCCATCCGCCCTTCCCGTGCGCAGCAAAGTGGGTTGCGGAGACTCGCGTGGAAAACATCGACTACCAGAAACTGGAATTCCCTTACGTCCGGCCCCATGAGCTCGACGAATCTTCGGAACGGCGCCACCCCGTGGTGGTGGTGGGCGCCGGCCCGGTCGGGCTGAGCATGGCCCTCGATCTCGCCCGGCAGAACGTCCCGGTGCTGCTGCTCGACGACGACTTCCGCCTGTCCACCGGCTCGCGGGCAATCTGCTTCGCCAAGCGCACCCTCGATATCTGGGACCGTCTTGGTGTGGGCCAGCGCATGATGGATAAAGGCGTGTCGTGGAACGTCGGCAAGATCTTCTTCCGCAGCGAACAGATCTGGCAGTTCGATCTTCTACCCGAGCCCGGGCATCGCCGGCCCGCCTTCATCAATCTGCAGCAGTATTACGTCGAGGGCTACCTCCAGGAAGCCGCCGAACGCGAGCCCCTCATCGAGTTGCGCTGGCGTCATCAGGTGGCCAACGTACGCGAAACCGATGACGGCGTCATCGTCACCGTACAAACGCCCGACGGCCTCTTCGATCTTCACACTCGATACCTCATCGCTTGCGATGGCTCGCGCTCGCCGGTGCGCAAGATGCTGGGCGAAGAAAGCCACGGCCGCACCTTCCGCGACCGCTTTCTCATTGCCGACGTCAAAATGGAGGCCGATTTTCCGTCGGAACGCTGGTTCTGGTTCGATCCCCCCTTTCACCGCAACCAGTCGGTGCTTCTGCACCGCCAGCCCGACAACGTCTGGCGCATCGACTTCCAGTTGGGCTGGGACGCCGACCCCGTGGAGGAAGTCAAGCCGGAGCGGGTGATGCCTCGGCTGCGCGCCTTGTTCGGCGACGACGCCAAGTTCGAAATCGAATGGGTGAGCATTTATACCTTCTCTTGCCTGCGCATGGACAACTTCCGCCACGGCCGCATCCTGTTCGCCGGCGATGCCGCCCATGGGGTGTCGCCGTTTGGCGCGCGCGGCGCCAATAGCGGCGTGCAGGATGTCGAGAACCTGGCCTGGAAGCTTGCCTATGTGCTGGAAGGCAAGGCGCCCGACAGCCTGCTCGACACCTACGCCAGCGAGCGCGAGTACGCGGCCGACGAGAACATCCTGAACTCCACCCGGGCCACCGACTTCATCACGCCCAAAAGCGAGATCAGCCGGCTGTTCCGCAACACCGTGCTGAAGCTGGCCAAGCACCACGATTTCGCTCGCACCCTGGTCAATAGCGGCCGGCTGTCGGTGCCCGCCACGCTGCACGACTCTCCGTTGAACACGCCGGACGCCGATGCCTTCGAGGGCCGCATGGTGCCAGGCGCCGTGGCGCTCGACGCCCCCGTCCGCGGTGGCGAAGGCGACTGGCTGTTGGCTCATTTGGGCGACACCTTCACGGTGCTGCGCTTTCTCCGCCCCGGCGACGCCGTCCCTACCGCCACCGACCTCGGCTTCACCGCCGACATCCCGGTTCGCGTCATCGGTATTTATCCCGCCGCCGCCGAGCCGGCCCCCGGAGCCGTGGTCGACGCCGACGGCCTGGCGCACCAGCGCTACGACGCCCGCCCGGGCACCACCTATCTGCTGCGCCCCGACCAGCACGTCGCCGCACGCTGGCGCGACGCCACGCCCGAGCGCCTGCAGGCCGCCCTGGCCCGGGCGCTGGGCCGCATCGAGGAGACTGTCGCATGAGCCAGTTGAACACCGCCGCCAACCTGAGCGGGCCCGACGCCTTCTACGAAGCCCTGATCGACGCCCATCGCGACCTCTCGCTGGAACAAAGCCACGAGCTCAACGCCGCCCTGATCCTGTTGCTGAGCAACCATATCGGCGACATGGCCCTTCTGCGCGATGCCCTGCAGCGGGCGCGCCACGTCGCTCTCGACGCCGTCGACTGAACCATCGCCGGAGCCGCACGCCGGTCTGCCCCACAGACCCGGCGCGCGGCCGGTGCTCAGGGTGCGGCGCGATCGGCGAAAGTGTCGATGATTTGCTGGCGCAGCCACTGATGGCCGGCGTCGCGATGTAGCCGGCGAGTCCAGAACACATGGGTTTGCAACCAGGGAATCCGGATCGGCGGCGCTATCGTCGCCAGGCCGAAACGGGGCGCCACCACCTCGGCGAGCTTGCGCGGCACGGTGGCCAGCAGTGCGTTATCGGCCACGATGTAAGGCAGCGCACCGAAGTGCGGCACGCTGAAATGCCGGCTCAGATTAACACCGGCGCGCCGCAGGGCTTCGTTGATCTGGCCATAGGGCGCCGCCTGGGTAACGATGACGTGCTCCGCCGCCAGGAAGGCCTCGCGTGACATCTCCCGGCCCACCAGCGGGTGGTCGTGCCGCAACAGGGTCAGGTACCCCTGGCGGAACAACAGGCGCTGGAAGAATCCCGCGCCCAGATCTTCGAACACCCCCACCGCGATGTCCACCCGCCCCGCTTCCATGGCCCGCCGCAGATCGGCCCCTGTCGTGCGCACGACATCGATCCGCACCCCCGGCGCCTGGCGGGCACACAGCGCCACGAGTTCGGGCATGAAGTGGATTTCGCCCACATCCGACAAGGCAAGGGTGAAGCGCCGGCGGCTGGTGGCCGGGTCGAAGGCGTCGCGCACCTCCAGCATGCTGGACAGCAAGGCCAGCGCCTCGGCCACTGGCTCGGCGAGGCGTTCGGCCAGCGGCGTGGGCTGCATGCCCGTCGCCGTGCGCACGAAAAGCTCATCGTCAAACGCGGTACGCAGGCGGCGCAAGGCGTGGCTCACCGCCGGCTGCGAAAGATCCATCCGCCGGGCCACCGCCGACAAGTTGCGTTCTTCCAGCAGGTGCTGGAAGACGATCAGGAGATTCAAATCGAGCCCGCGCAGATCGGCCATGGATGACGACAAGCATTATTCATAATATTTATAGGCACCATTTACCTATACACCTCGCGATCTTACCCGGTTTCGGCCAGAATACCCTGTGCCATGGCGCCAGCCCCTGCGCGCCCATTTTGATTCGATTGAAGCACCGCGCGCCCACGCCGGCGCCCACCCTCCTCTCGGGAGACCGACCATGACCCTCGCCTACCTCTCCGGCTTCGGCAACAGCCACGCCACCGAGGCGCTGCCCGGCGCCCTGCCCATCGGCCGCAATTCGCCGCAAAAGTGTGCCTACGGCTTGTATGCCGAACAAATTTCCGGCACGGCCTTCACCGCCCCCCGCGCGGTGAACCGCCGCTCCTGGACCTACCGCATACGCCCGGGCGTGGCCCACTTGCCCTTTGCGCCCTACGAGGGCGCGCAAGGCTGGCAAAGCCACTTCGGCAGCCAGCCCTTCACGCCCAACCAGCTGCGCTGGAGCCCGCCGCCCTTCCCCGACGCGCCCACCGACTTCGTCGATGGCATGGTCACATGGGCCGGCAATGGCGGCCCGGAAGCCTTCAACGGCGTCGGCATCCACCTGTACACGGCCACGCAGTCCATGCACGAGCGTTTTTTCTATAACGCCGACGGCGAACTCCTGATCGTGCCGCAGGAGGGCCGCCTGCGCCTGGAAACCGAAATGGGCATCCTCGAGATCGAACCCCTCGAGATCGCCGTCGTGCCGCGCGGCATCCGCTTCCGGGTCATCCTGCCCGACGGCCGCGCCCGCGGCTACGTGCTCGAAAACTTCGGTGCCGTACTGCGCCTGCCCGAACTGGGCCCCATCGGCTCCAACGGCCTGGCCAACGCCCGCGACTTCCTCGCCCCGGTGGCCCGCTATGAAGATGTCGAAGGCGACTTCGAACTGATCGGCAAATTCACCGGCGGCTTCTGGACGGCGCGCATCGATCATTCGCCGCTCGACGTCGTGGCCTGGCATGGCACGCACTACCCCTACAAGTACGACCTCCGCCATTTCAACGTGATCGGTTCGATCAGCTTCGATCACCCCGATCCCTGCATTTTCTCGGTGCTGACCTCGCCCACCGACACCGCCGGCGTGGGCAACATGGACTTCGCCATCTTCCCGCCGCGCATCCTCACCATGCAGGACACCTTCCGGCCGCCCTGGTACCATCGCAACATCGCCAGCGAGTTCATGGGCCTGATCCATGGCATCTACGACGCCAAGGCCGAAGGCTTCCTGCCCGGCGGCGCCAGCCTGCACAACTGCATGACCGGCCACGGCCCGGATGCCAACACCTTCGAAAAGGCCAGCAACGCCGACACCAGCAAGCCCGATTATCTGCGCGACACCATGGCCTTCATGTTCGAAACGCGCGGCATCATCCGGCCCACGGCGCAAGCGCTGCAATCCCCGCTGCTACAGAAGGATTACTATCAATGCTGGCAAGGGCTGCCCAAGCATTTCAACCCTAATCAACCCTAACTTTTCGCTGCCATGTCGAACCTTAACGAAACACACGACCCCAAGCTCACCAGTTGGGTGACGTCGGCCAACGAACCCGGCACCGACTTCCCCATCCAGAACCTGCCGTTCGGCGTGTTTCGCCGCCGTGGCGCCACCGCGGGCTTCCGCATCGGGGTCGCCATCGGCGACCAGATCCTCGACCTGCGCGAGCTGCAGGCGGCCAAGCTGCTCGACGGCGGCGCCCAGATCGGGCTCGATGCCTGCACCGGCTCGGTGCTCAACGACCTCATGGCCAACGGCCGCGATATCTGGTCGGCCCTGCGGCTGGGCCTGTCGCGCGCCCTGCGTTCGGGCTCGCCGCTGCAGGCCAAGCTCGAACCCATGCTGGTGCCGCAGGCCGAAGCCGAGTACGCCATGCCCGCGCGCATCGGCGACTACACCGACTTCTACGCCTCGATCCACCACGCCACCACGGTGGGCAAGCTCTTCCGTCCCGACAACCCCCTGATGCCCAACTACAAGTGGGTGCCCATCGGCTATCACGGCCGGGCCTCCAGCATCGGCGTCAGCGGCGACGACTTCCCCCGGCCCAGCGGTCAGTTGATGCCCAAGGGCGCCACCGAGCCGGTGTTCGGCCCGTGCCAGCGGCTCGACTACGAGCTGGAAATCGGCATCTTCATGGGCAACGGCAACGCCCAGGGCACCCGCATCAAGCTCGACGACGCCGAAGACCGCGTCTTCGGGCTCTGCCTGCTCAACGACTGGTCGGCGCGCGATATCCAGGCCTGGGAATACCAGCCCCTCGGCCCCTTCCTGGCCAAGAACTTCGCCAGCACGATCTCGCCCTGGATCGTCACCCTGGAAGCGCTGGAGCCCTATCGCACGGCCTGGGAACGCCCGGCCGGCGATCCCCAGCCCCTGGCCTACCTGGTCTCCGCGCAGAACCGCGCCGAAGGCGCCTTCGACATCCAGCTCCAGGCCCAGCTCACCACCGAGAAGTCGCGCGCCGCCGGCACCGAGCCGGCCCAGCTGTCGCAATCCAGCTTCCGGCATTCGTACTGGAACATCGCGCAAATGGTGGCCCACCACACGGTCAACGGCTGCAATCTGCAAGCCGGCGACCTCCTCGGCACCGGCACGCAGTCCGGCCCCACCGAAAGCGAAGCCGGCTCCCTGCTCGAGCTCTCCGCCGGCGGCCAGAAGCCGCTGAACCTGCCCTGGGGCGAGCAGCGCACCTTCCTGGAAGACGGCGACGAAGTCATCATGCGCGCCTGGTGCGAAAAAGACGGCCTGCCCCGCATCGGCTTCGGCAGCGTCAGCGCCACGGTGCTGCCCGCGATCGACTGATCGCGGCCTTGCTCCAAGGGCCGGCCGGCTTCCGCTTGGCCCGGCATCGACCCACACCCCGACGGCCGGATCCCAGGCCCTGCCGTCGGGGTGTTTTCCATGGCGGAGACGCCGCATGCGGCTCAAGGGATCATCACCCCGATCGCCAGCAAGGTCAGCGCCAGCCCCAGCCAGTTCAGACGGCTCAGCGGCTCCCGGAACACCAGGGCCCCGACCAGGGCTCCCGCGCCCACCACGCCGATGTTCATCGCCGAAAACACCAGGGCCGGGTTCTGCGGAAACTGCTGGTGGGCACGGATGTAGAACAGAATGTTGCCGAAGTTGAGCAGGCCCAGCAACAGGCCGGCCGCCAGATGCCGCCGCCCCCAGATCGTGCGGCGCACCAGCAGCCCGATCCACATGGCAAGCCCGGCCAGGGCGAACGAAGCCGCCAGCCCGGCCGGGAAGGCGGTCCCGGCCTTGGCCATCTGCTTGAACAGAATATCGATCACGCCATAGCCCAACCATACGGCCAGGGGCCACAGCCACGTCGTGGCGCTCGCCACCGGTCCCGCCTCGGCCGGCCGTCGCAGCAGACAGAACAAGGCGCCGAACGCCAGGAGGATGCCGCCCATCGTCTCCAGCGCGGGCTCCTGGCCGAACAGAAAAAAAGCCGCCAGCAGGGGGATGAACAGCGACAGCCGTTGCGCGGCGTCGCTGCGCACGATGCCCGCGTGCCGTACCGAAGCCGCCATCGCCAGGAAGACCGACGGCAAGAGCAAGCCGAGTGCCAACAATACGAACCAGGGCGTGGCCGGCTGCAGCAGCAAAGCGGTGTCCGGCCGCAACAGCACCAGGGTGAGCCCCAGGGCCACGACATAGTTCATGGCAATGGCCTGGGCCGGGTTCAGGTCGTAGCGCCGGAACATTTTGAGCAGCACCGAGACGGCCACGCTGCAAACAATGCTGGCGATCAGGTAGAACATACCGTCGCTCCGGGCAAGCGCGAAGCCGAGGGCGCCAGATGAGGGTCGCCCTCGCTCGCACGCAAGCCCAAGGCGGCAAATAGCGCCCGGTCGGCCTCCAGTTGCGGATTGCCGCGGGTCAGCAGGGTGTCGCCATAGAACACCGAATTGGCCCCGGCATAGAAGCAGAGCGCCTGGATCGCATCGTCCATCCCTTCGCGCCCGGCCGATAAGCGGATCACCGCGCCCGGCATCGCGATCCGCGCCACGGCGACGGTACGCACGATTTCCAGGGGTTCCAGCGGCGCGGCGGCTGCCAGGGGTGTTCCAGGCACCGCGATCAGATGGTTGATCGGCACCGAGTCGGGATAAGGCTCGAGATTGGCCAGCTCGGCAATCAGGCCCGCGCGATCGCGACGGCTTTCGCCCATGCCGATGATCCCGCCGCAGCACACCTTGATGCCGGCTTCCCTTACCCGGGCCAGGGTTTCCAGGCGATCCTGGTAGGTCCGGGTCGTGATCACCCGACCGTAGTACTCGGGGGAAGTGTCGAGGTTGTGGTTGTAGTAATCCAGCCCCGCCTCGCGCAATTGTTCCGCCTGGCCATCACGCAGCATCCCCAGGGTTACGCAGGTTTCCAGGCCCAGGGCTTTCACTGCCCGCACCATGTCGGCGACCAACGCCAATTGCCACGGCTTCGGGCCGCGCCACGCCGCGCCCAGGCAGAAGCGGCTCGCGCCCATCGCCTTGGCGGCCCGGGCCGCTTGCAGCACCGTCTCCCGCGGCAGGAGGGCTTCGCCCGCCAGCCCGGTATCGAAGCGCGCCGACTGCGGACAATAGCCGCAGTCTTCAGGACAGCCGCCGGTCTTGATCGAGAGCAGACTGGAGAGCTGCACCGCGTTGGGCAAGAAATGCGTCCGGTGGGCCTCTCGGGCCTGGTCCAGCAGGTCGAAGAGCGGCAGCTCATACAGAGCGAGGATGTCGTCGGCCTGCCGACGCCCCGGCTCGCCGGTCGTGCCGGCTGCCTCACGGCGGGCCAAGACCGGGTCCTGTCGCTTGGACATGAAAGCTCCTGTTGGAAATGATGGGACGGCGATGGTAGGCAGAGGCCAGAAATTCGACAATGACCGATATTGATCAAAAATTAAACATACTTAAAGAAATTTAAAAGAAATTAGAAGAAATTGATGAACAGGCACCGCGATCATGACGTCAACGTCGGCGACTTGGTCCTGGTTCTTTTTTGTAAACAGATGAAACTAAAATCCGAGCCAAGCCGTTCAGTCTCGCCAATTCCGTTCGCCGGTTTCCCCGGACACCACGGGTGCTGCCCAAACCGGAAACAGAGCCTGAGACAATCTGTCTCACTTTCGTCCCGCAAGGCCCGTCTTTCCGTCATCGAGCCGGCGCGAGCCCTTCGTTTTCGCCGCTTTGTGCCAACAGCTTCGCCAAAACCCCACCTATAATGCATATTAGCGATGACTAATATTTTGCCAATGGCGTAGTGTGGCAGGCTCCGCCATTCGGGATTCCGCACATGCGTGTCAGATTCACTACCCGCCGTGCGCGTCGTTCATCCGACGCCCCTCGCAACGCCGCCTCTCCGGGCCTGGCGCTGCAAGTCGGCGCTTCGTTGATCTGGCTGCCGCAGGCCGCTTGCATCGCTCTTGCCATCCATCATCTCGGCCAGGACGCCGGGCTTCTCGACATCCTGCCCTGGGCCCTGGCCTTTCTCGCGCTGGGGTTGATGCGCGCCGGGCTCGACGCCTGGGGCAGCCGGCTGGTCTTCGCCTCCGCCCGGGCCCGCCTCGGCGAATACCGCCGCCTCGCCATCGCCGCGGTGTCCAATCGCTCGCCCTTCGATGCCGCACGCCCCGCTTCGGCCGCCGTCGCCAGCACGCTGGCCGAGCAGGCCGATCACCTGGTGCCTTATCTCACGCGCTTTCTACCGGCTCGCGCCAAGTCCACCTGGGTACCGCTCTGCATCCTGCTGGCGGTGGGCTGGTTCAGCTGGGCCGCCGCCCTGGTGCTGCTCGCCGCCGCGCCATTGATCCCCTTTTTCATGGCGCTGATCGGCTGGCGCGCCAAGGCGGTGAGCCAGGCACAACTGGTCGAGCTGGCCGACATGAATGCCTTCCTGCTCGATCGTCTGCGCGGCCTGGCCACCATCCGCGCGCTCGACGCCGTGGCCGACACCGCCAGCGACCTCGGCGAACGCGCCCAATCGCTGCGCCGCCGCATCATGGCCGTGCTCCGCATCGCCTTCCTGTCGTCCGCCGTGCTCGAGCTGTTCGCGGCCCTGGGCGTGGCCCTGGTCGCGGTCTATGTGGGCTTCCATCTGCTGGGCCAACTGGACTTCGGCACCTGGCGCGGCAAGCTGAACCTGGGCGAGGCGCTGTTCGTCCTCTTGCTTGCCCCCGCGTTTTTCGAGCCGCTGCGCGATCTGGCCGCGGCCTGGCACGATCGCGCCTCCGGCCTGGCGGCCATGCAGCAGCTCGCGGCCCTGCGCCAAAAGGGCCTGCCCTTGCGCGGCGACGCGCTGGCGGCGGCGCCCGAGCCGGTCCAAGCGGCCGGCGCCCGCGCCTACCGGCCTCCGGCCATCGAGTTCGACAACGTGGGATTCCGGCACGACGACCGCCGGCCCGCGATCCTGCGGGATTTCCACCTGTCGGTGGCATCGGGCGAGCATGTCGCCCTGGTCGGCCCCAGTGGCGCCGGCAAATCCACCCTCCTGGCCCTGGCCGCCGGTCTGCTGCCGGCGCAACAAGGCGGCATCGCGATTGGCGGGCTGGCGCTGGACGACGACCATGCGGCCGCGCTGCGGCGGCGCATGGCCTGGATCAGCCAGCGGCCGCATATCTTCGCCGGCTCGCTGCTGCGCAACATCACGCTCGATCGCGACATCCCCCCTGAACGGCTGGAGCAAGCCCTACATCTGGCCGCCCTCGACGACCTCGTGGCCCGCCGCGGCAATGCCATGCTGGCCGAAGGCGGCGCGGGCCTGTCGGGCGGAGAACTCCTGCGGCTGGCGATCGCGCGGGCCGCCGTCGATCCCGACGCCGACCTGATCCTCGCCGACGAACCCACCGCCCATCTCGATCGCGACACCGCGCGCGACATCACCGAACGACTGTTTCATCTCGCCCACGGCAAAACCCTGCTGGTCGCCACACACGATCCGGTATTGGCCAAGCGGGCGAAGCGCATGGTGGTGCTCAAACCCAGCCCCTTGCCGGCATCAACAGCCTCGATGGATTCCAGTGACGCCGTGGGGTCCGTTGAGGTGGGAGCCTCCGTAGAACGCCTGGTGGCCACGGAACCGTTGGCGTCCTCGACGACAGACTCGTTGCATCCAATGGAAGCGTCGGAGCCGGCTACGACGGTAGCAACGGCCGAGAGAGAAACCAAAACATGAAGCGCCGGGCCTACTTCCATTTATTCAAGCAACTGTATTTCCGCCAACGCCGACGGCTGGTCGTGGCCGGCATCGCCCTGGCTTCGCTCACCGTGCTGGCCGGAGTCGGATTGCTGGCGCTTTCGGGGTGGTTCATTGCCGCCACAGCGGTGGCCGGGCTGACCACCGCCACCGCGCTGGCCTTCAACATCTTCGGTCCCTCGGCCGGCATCCGCCTGCTCACGCTGTCGCGCACGGCCGCACGCTACGGCGAACGGCTGGTCACGCACGACGCGACGCTGGCGGTACTGGCCGACCTGCGCGGCCAGTTGTTCCTCGGCTGGGCCCGGCCCCAGGCCGCGCGCCGCCTGCTGGCTCATCCCGCCCGTCTGCTGTTCCGGCTCACCACCGATATCGACGCCCTCGACTCCCTCTATCTGCGGATCGCGGTGCCCTTGGCCTCGTCGGTGGCGGTCGCCGCTCTTGCCGGGCTGCTGCTCGGCGTGCTCGATTGGCGGCTGGGACTGTTCTTCGCCGCCTGGCTGCTGGTCTGTACCTTGTGGGTGGCACCCTGGCAGGCACGCCTGGCGCGGCCTTCCGCGGTGCGCCGTACCGTGCTCGGGGAGCGCTTCCGCACCCATGCCATCGACCTCGTTTCCGGCCAGGCCGATCTGCTGATGACGGGACAATTGCCACGCCAGCATGCCGCCTTGTTGCGCGAAGAGACCGCCCTGGCTCGCGCCGATGACGAGCACCATCGGGCGGAGGCCAGCGGCATCTTCGCGCAAGGGATACTCACCACCATCGCGGTGTTCCTGGCGCTGCTGGCCGCCGCCTGGCTGATGGAGCAAGGACGCATCGACGTCGCCTTGGCCACGCTGTGCGTCCTGGCCGTCCTGGCGGCCTTCGAACCCATGGCCGCGCTACGCCGAGGCATGCTCGACTGGGGCCGTACCCAGTTGGCGCTGGCCCGTCTGGCGCCACGGCTGGAGGCCGAAACGACGCCGGCGCCGTCCGCCGCTTCCGACCCGATTCCAACGCCAGGCGATCCGGCCCTCGCTCCCCGCAGCTCGACACCGGCGTCGCCGATGGCCGACGCCCCGGCCTCCGGCTTCCCGCCGCCCGCCACCGACATCCGCCTGCGCGGCGCCGTTTTCGCCCAGCCAGGCGCGGCCACGGCCACCCTGCCGACGCTCAACCTGCACATCGCCGCCGGCGAGCGCGTGGCCCTCATCGGCCACAGCGGGGCGGGCAAGTCGACGCTGCTGATGGCCCTGGCCGGCGAGCTGCCCAGCCTGGCCGGTGAGTGCGCAACGCCCCCAAGCACCTGGCTGACCCAGAAAACCGATCTGTTTCACGACTCCATCCGCGCCAATCTGCGTCTGGCCGATCGCCAGGCCGGCGACGAGCGCCTCCGGCAGGTGCTGGCGCAGGCGGGCCTGGGCGATCTGCCCTTGCCCCAAGGCCTGGATACCGTGCTGGGCGAAGGCGGCCTGGGGCTTTCGGCGGGCCAGGGCCGCCGCCTGGCTCTGGCCCGGCTGCTGTTGCGCCCCGTTTCGGTCTGGCTGCTGGATGAACCCACCGAGGCCCTCGACGCCGCTACCGCCAAGGTACTGCTCGATACCGTGTTCGGCCTGGCGGGGCCGCGCACCGTAGTCATGGCCACCCATCTGCGGCGAGAGGCTAGGCATGCCGATCGCCTGATCGAACTCATCTCCGGCCGGGTGACGCACGACGTCCGTCGCGGCGACCCGGCTTTCGAGCTGCTTTTATCCTCGCTTCGCTTCGATTGAGTCCACACCATGGAACTGGATATCGTTTCGCTGTCACGCCTGCAGTTCGCGCTAACGGCTCTGTATCACTTCTTGTTCGTCCCGCTCACCATCGGCCTGTCGGTCATCATCGCCATCATGGAAACGGTGTACGTGATGACGAACCGCCGCATCTGGCGCCAGATGACCAAGTTCTGGGGCATTCTGTTCGGCATCAACTTCGTCATGGGCGTGGCCACCGGCCTCGTCATGGAGTTCCAGTTCGGCATGAACTGGAGCTATTACAGCCACTACGTCGGCGATATCTTCGGCGCCCCGCTGGCCATCGAGGGCCTGATGGCGTTCTTCCTGGAGGCGACCTTCGTCGGCCTGTTCTTCTTCGGCTGGGATCGCCTCTCCAAGCTTGGTCACCTGACCGCCACCTGGGCGGTGGCGCTGGGCTCCAATTTTTCGGCGCTCTGGATCCTGATTGCCAATGGCTGGATGCAGTATCCGGTGGGTTCGGTGTTCAATCCCGACACCATGCGCATGGAGGTGACCGACTTCGCCGCGGTGCTGCTCAATCCCGTCGCCCAGGCAAAGTTCGTGCACACCGTCTCGGCGGCCTACGTCACCGCCGCCGTCTTCGTACTTGGCGTTTCGGCCTGGTATCTGCTCAAAGGCCGCCATGCCGAACTCGCCAAACGCTCCATGACGGTGGCTTCGTCCTTCGGCCTGGCCGCCGCGCTATCGGTCGTGGTGCTGGGCGACGAAAGCGGCTACCTCTCCAGCGAGCACCAGAAAATGAAGCTGGCCGCGATCGAAGCGATGTGGGAAACCGAGCCCGCGCCGGCTTCCTTCACGCTGATCGGCTGGCCCGACCAGGAGGCCCGCGAAACCCACTACGCCATTCATATTCCCATGATCATGGGCCTGATCGGCACGCGCTCGCTCGATAAACAGATCCCCGGCATCGAAGAGCTGGTGGCGTCGGCCGAGAACCGCATTCGCAGCGGCATCCTGGCCTTCGATGCGCTGCAGCGCATCCGCGCCGGCGGCGGCACGGCGGCCATCACGCCCGAAGACCGCGCCCAGTTCGAAGAGCACGGCATGGAACTGGGCTATGCCCTGCTGCTCAAGCGCTATGTCGACGACCCGCGCGAGGCCACCGACGCCCAGATCCAGCAAGCCGCCTGGGATACGGTGCCGATGGTCGCTCCCTTGTTCTTCGCCTTCCGCATCATGGTCGGGCTCGGTGTCTTCTTCATCCTCCTGATGGCCGTGTTCTTCTATCTCTCCGCCCGCCGGCGGCTGGATCGCCACCGCTGGCTGCTCAAGGTCGCGCTGTGGTCCATTCCCCTACCCTGGATCGCGGTGGAGATGGGCTGGTTCGTGGCCGAGTTCGGCCGCCAGCCCTGGGTCATCGAAGGCGTGCTGCCCACCGCCGCCGCGGTGTCGGATCTGGGGATCCGCACGGTGCTCTTCACCATCGTCGGCTTCGTCGCCCTCTACACCGTGCTGCTGGTGATCGAGATCAAGCTGCTGCTGCGCGCCATCCGCAAAGGCCCCGAACCCGATACCGCCCCCGACGCCCCGCTGACGACGCCGCGGCTGTCGCAACGCCTGCTTTCCTCGGAGCGCTGAGATCATGATCCTGCATACCCTGATCGACTACGAAACCCTCCGCCTGATCTGGTGGGGCCTGCTTGGCGTGCTGCTTCTGGGTTTCGCCCTGACCGACGGCTTCGACCTGGGCACCGCGATGCTGCTGCCTTTCGTCGGCCGCACCGACGTGGAACGCCGCGTGATGATCAACACCATCGGCCCGGTGTGGGAAGGCAACCAGGTTTGGCTGATCCTCGCGGGCGGCGCGATCTTCGCCGCCTGGCCGCCGCTGTACGCCGTGTCCTTCTCGGGCTTCTACCTGGCAATGTTCGCCGTGCTGTTCGCCCTCATTTTGCGGCCGGTGGGCTTCAAGTACCGCAGCAAGGTCGACTCGCCACGCTGGCGCAGCGGCTGGGACACCGCCCTGTTCATCGGCGGCTTCGTGCCGACGCTGACTTTCGGCGTGGCGGTGGGCAACGTCATGCTGGGCGTGCCCTTCCGGCTCGACGCCGACCTGCGCATCTTCCATGACGGTACATTTCTTGGCCTGCTGACCCCTTTCGCCCTACTGTGCGGCCTGGTGTCGGTCGCCATGCTGGTGATGCATGGCGCCGCCTGGCTGCAGCTCAAAACCGCCGGCACCGTAGCACGGCGCTCCGCCCGCCTGGGCGCCCTGGCGGCACTGGCCACCATCGCTCTGTACGCGGTGGCCGGCCTGATGCTCTGGCATACGGTTGACGGCTACCGCATCACCAGCCCGGTCGATCCGGGTAGCTACTCCAACCCCCTGCGCAAAACAGTGGAGGTGGTGGCGGGCGGCTGGTTCGACAATTATCGTCAGCATGGCTGGACGCTGGCCGCCCCCGCGCTGGGCTTTGCCGGCGCCCTGCTGGCCGCCATCGCCCTGGCCGCGCGCCGCGGCGCGCTGGCCTTTGCCGGCAGCACGCTCTCGATCATCGGCATCATCACCAGCGTCGGGGCATCGATGTTTCCGATCATCCTGCCCTCCTCGGCCGACCCGCGCGCCAGCCTGTCGGTATGGGACGCCTCCTCCAGCCATCTGACGCTGTTCATCATGCTGGTCGTCACCGCCATCTTCATCCCCATCATCGTGGTCTACACCAGCTGGGTCTACCGCGTACTGTGGGGCCGGGTCCACGAAGACGACGTGACCGACGCCAGCCGGCATAGTTACTGATACAGGAGCCTGTCATGTGGTACTTCTCGTGGATCCTCGGCCTAGGCGTTGCGGCCACCTTCGCGGTGCTCAATGCCATGTGGTACGAGTTGAAAGAAAGCGACGCGGCCGGCGGCGACGCCACTGCCGAAGCGCCGGGGGACGGTTGAATTCCACAGGCGGCAAAGACCGCGACGGCGGCATCCGCGCCGAACAGGCCGCGCCTCCGCCGCGCAATCCGCTCGCCGACACGGCACAATGAGACCATTCGACCGATTCGCGAGCCCTCCCCCGGGGAGGAAGTCGCGCAGCGACTGGAGGGTAGTGCAGTGAGCCTGCTGGACGTCATTACCCGGTTATTGAACCCGGGCAAGAATCCCGACCTGGACCTGGCTTTCCACCACAGCCAGCGGCATTTGCCCGTTCTGTGGCTGCTGGGTAAAACCGGCGCCGGTAAATCCACCCTGGTACAGGCCCTTACCGGCCTCGACAGCATCGAGATCGGCAAGGGCTTCCGGCCTTGCACGCTCACGGCCGTCCAGTACGACCACCCCGCCGCCACGCCGGTCGTCTCGTTCCTCGACACTCGCGGCCTGGCCGAGGCCAGCTACGACGCGCATGACGACATCGAGGCCTGCCAGGGCAAATCGCATGCCTTGATCGTGGTGATGAAGGCCGACGATCCCGAGCAATCCGACGTGCTGCGCGCCCTGCGGCAAATCCGGTCCTCCGGCCGGATCCGCAATATGCTGCTGGTCCATACCGGTATCGAGCTTCTGGAAGACCCCGGCGAACGCGCGCGCAGCATCGCCCATCAACAGGAGCGGGTGCAATCGGTCTGGGGCCCCGTCGATCCCGTCGCCGTCGACTTCATCGGCAGCGGCGGGGGGCCCGTCGGGCTGGAGAACCTGCTCGACAAACTCGGCGACATGATGCCCGTCATCGCCCAGATGTTCGATCAGGCCGGGCACGGCTCGGCCGAAGAAAAAAACTTCCGGAAGCTGAAGGCCGAAATCATGTGGTATGCCGGCGCCGCCGGCGCCAGCGACGCCGTGCCCGCGCTGGGGCTGGTCACGGTGCCGTCGTTCCAGGCCAAGATGCTGCACAGCCTGGCCAACCACTACGGTCTGGCCTGGAACCGCAAGCTGCTGCTCGAACTCAGCGGCGCCCTGGGCACCAGCTTCGGCCTGCAGTACGTCTCGCGCCTGGGCCTGCAGCAGTTGGTAAAACTGATCCCCGGCTACGGCCAGACCATTGGCGCGGCCTCGGCCGCCGTGGCCAGCTATTGCTTCACCTATGCCCTGGGGCGCGCGGCCTGCTACTACTTTTACGCCAAACAGTGCGAGCGGCCCCCCGCCCCCGACGAGGTCAAGAAGACATTCAAGGACGCCTTCAACCACATCTTCGCGACGGCCAAAGAGAATTTCGATGAAAACTGAGCGGCAAGCCCGGCGCGAGCCCCGTGCCTCCCGCCCGCGCGACGAAACTCCCCCGCGCTCCGCCGGCTCCGACGATCTCGCTTTCCTCGCGGGGCCTCGCCGTTCGCATGCCAAACCACGCCGTCCGGCGCCGTTGCGGTTCCTGCTTGCGCTCACCGACCGCTGGAAGGGCATGGCGCTGCTGAGCGGCGCGGTACCGCTGCTCGTGCTCGCCGGCTTCGGCGCCTATGCCATTATCCGCCACGGCTATTGGCTGCCCTTTCTTCTCACGCTGACGGCGGCCACAGGTGTCTTGCTGGTTCCCGCCGTCTGGCGGCGGCTCCGGGCGAGGCCCGCCTCGTCGCAGACCCAGCGGCCACGGCTGGAGTCCACCGCCTTCGAAAAACTGGACCGCGAGGCGCCGGCGCACTGGACCGAAACCGATAAACAGGTGCTGGCCGAGATCAGACCCCAGTTGCCAGCCATGATCCAGCAAACGCCCGACTGGGAGGGCCTGCCCCGCGCGGGCCTCGCCCTCATGCGCCGAACCGCCGCCTGCTACCACCAGGGCAAAGAGCATGCCGAATGGGCATTCTCGCCCACCGAACTGCTGGCCGTGACCGAACACGCCAGCCGCCGCTATCGCCAGATCCTGAAAGACAACATCCCCTTCATCGAGAACATCAAGGTTCGCCACCTGCTCTGGCTACATCGGCATGGCGAATACGCCGACTATGCCAACAAAGCCTATCAAATCTATCGCAAGGCGCGCATGGTCACCCCCGAAGGCATGATCGCCGAAATGCGCAGCCTGATGACCGACCCCTGGTTCGACAAGCTCACCGACGATCTGCAGCAAAAGATCAAGTTCCTGCTATTGCAAGAAACCCTGCACATCGCCATCGACCTTTACGGCGGCCACTTCCGCTTCGACGACGACGAACTCGATCTCAGCCACGCCGGACGACAGGATCAGAATCGCGTGGCCGAAGCGCTCGAACCCGTCCGCATCGCCCTGCTCGGCCAGGTCAGCGCGGGCAAGTCCTCCATCATCAACCTGCTGATCGATCAAACGCGGGCAGAAGTCAGCGCCCTGCCCAGTACCGACGGCGCCACCGTCTATCCCTTTAACGTGGACGGCGAACCGCTGTTCAACCTGGTAGACCTGCCCGGCCTGAACGGCGAGCCCGCCACTGAAAAAATCCTGCTCCGGCAAATCACCCAAAGCGATATCGTGCTCTGGGTGCTCAAGGCCAGCCAACCCGCCCGCAAACTCGACCAGCAGTTCAAGGCACGACTCGATCGATGGTTCGAGGCCGGCAACCACACCATGCGCCGGCCGCCGCTCATCATCGGCATCCTCAACCAAGTCGACCGCCTGGGCGACGCCCATGATTGGCAGCCGCCCTATGATCTCGCCAGCACCGGGGTCGAGGCCGGCGGCGACGATGGCGGCGGCGCCAAAGCCGCCCTCATCCGCGAGGCCCTGGCCTACAACCAGGAGATCCTGCAACTGGACTCCCTGCTGCCCTTGTCGATCGCCCCCGGCAAACCCCATTTCAACGTCGCCGCCCTGGTGGCCGCCGTTCACGAGGCCTACGACGACGCCCTGCAGGTGCAACTGAATCGCCGGCGGCGGGAAGCGGGAGAAATCTCCCTCCAATCGCTAAAGAAGCAAACCCAGCGCCTGCGAAAGCTTGGCGGCAACGCCTTCGGCCTGCTGCGGCCGCGGCCCTCGCGGGAGATGGGCGGCGAGGCGCATGGTCAAACGCCGCAGGAGCCCCCACAGCGCCCGTCCTGAGACGTTTGGCCTCACAGCGAACCGTCAACCCCAGAGCCAGCCTTCTGGCGCACGCTCCGCATTTGTTTGAGCAATTCTGGTAGCCATTCCTGCACGGTTTCCCAGACCACGTCGAGGTTGACGGCGAAATAACCATGGGCCATCCGGTTACGCATGTTGCGCATGCTGCGCCATGGCACTTCTGGATGAGTCTGTACGAACTTGTCGTAACGATCCATGACTTTTGCCGAGGCTTCGCCAATGATGATAAAGCTCATGATGACAGCCTGCTGGGTGCGCTTATCCGCGAGAAAGTCTTCTTTGCTCAGCCCTTCGACGAAGCCTCGGGCATCCGTAGCAGCCTGCTGTATATGCTCAAGATAATCAGGCAGTCGATTTTCGCTCACACCGGCTGCGCCTCCGCGAGTACCTTGGCACGCACCTTTGCCGGCAGATCGCCAGGCGTCAGCACATCGACGTCGATACCCAGCACCGATTGCAACTCGTCTTGCAGATCTCCCAAATCCAATAACGTTGCACCGGGTAGAGCATCGACCAATAAATCCAAGTCACTACCCTCCCGGTCGGTGCCGTGCACTACCGAGCCAAAAACTCTCGGGTTCGCAGTGGGAAAGCGACTCACGACCTCACGGACTACACTTCGCTTCATGCCGAGGACGACAGACGGGCGCATGTCACTCTCCTTCTCATCACTCGCAACCATAGTATGCAATTGAGAAGCTAGCTTCAAGAGTTCAAGTGGGCGGCGAGGCGAGTGAAGCCGTAACCAAGGGGTACCTCCAGAGGAACGCCATGAGTCGAAATCCCACAAAGCCGGTCCCGCACTGCCGCCTCCTGCCGGGGGCGCTCTTGTGGATGGCGGCGATCGCCCCACCCACCTGGGCCGACGTGGCCGCCGACAAAGCCGCCATCTCGCAGCGACTCCAGGCCTGGGCGACGGCCTTCAATGCCCGGGATGCCGTCGGGGCCTGCGATTTGTTCGCGCCCGACCTCATTGCCACGGTGCAGGGAGCGCCGGACGCCGATCGCGACACGGTTTGCCAGCGGCTGGCCGCGCTGCTGGCCAAGGCCGACGTCACTGCCCGCTATCACCCCGAGATCCAGGAAATCATCGTCGCCGGTGACCTGGCCGTGGTGCGCCTCATCTGGACCCTCACCCTCGAACAAAACGGCGAGCAGCGACGCAGCCGGGAAACCGGAATGGATATTTTCCAGCGGCAGGCGGATGACAGATGGTCGATCACGCGGTTTGTCGCATTTCCCTTGAAGCCGGATCCTTCCAAAGCGGATTGAAGCGCCAGTCAGCGATGCGCCGTCTATGCGGCCAGACGACGACCACGATCCGACAGGAGATCGTGAAAAACTCCGGCTTTCCAGCCGGAGCTTCTCCGCCACTATTCGGGAGAACCTTCGGCTCCGGCAGCTTTGGCCTCGCTACCCTCGCCACGCACCACTCCCACCGCCACGCCTACAACTGCTTGCGCTGCGAAGCCGGCGGAATCTGCATGGCCTCGCGGTACTTGGCCACCGTGCGGCGGGCCACGACCATGCCCTGTTCGGCCAGCAGGTCGGCCAGCTTGGCGTCCGACAGGGGCTTGCGCGGCGCCTCGGCGGCGATCAGCTGGCGCAACAATGTTTGCACCGCGGTGGACGATGCGGCGCCGCCCGTTTGGGTGGCGATATGGCTGCCGAAGAAGTATTTGAATTCCAGTGTGCCCTGAGGCGTGAGCATGTACTTCTGGGTGGTCACGCGCGAAATGGTGGACTCGTGCATGCCGATGGCGTCGGCGATGTCGCGCAGCACCAGCGGCCGCATCGCGATCGCGCCGTGCTCGAAGAAGCCCTGCTGGCGCTCCACGATCTCCTGCGCCACGCGGGCGATGGTGTCGCAGCGCTGCTGGACGTTGCGGATCAGCCAGCGCGCCTCGCGCAGATGATCAGCCAGGCCGCTGCCGCGCTCGGCCTGGATGATCCGGGCATACATCTGGTTGATGTTCAAGCGGGGCATCGCCTCGTCGTTGAGCATGGCGCGCCAGCGGCCGCCGATCTTGCGCACGATCACGTCGGGCACCACATACGGCGCTTCGGTGGCGGCGAAGGCCGCGCCGGGCCGCGGCTGCAGGCGCTGGATTGCCGTCTGCGCATTGCGTAGAACATCGTCGCTGCAACGAAGCTCGCGCCGCAAACGGGTATAGTCGCGCGCGGCGAGCACCGATAAAAGCTCGGCACAAATCCGCCGCGCGCAATCGAGCACCTCGGGATCGGCGAGCTCGGGCAAATGCTCCCGGTCCGGCTCCCGCAGCTGTAGCGAGAGGCATTCGGCCAGGCTGCGCGCGCCGATGCCCGGCGGATCGAAGGACTGCAGCCAGGCCAGGGCCGTGCGCAGCTCTCCGGTTTCGATGGCCAGCTCGGCCGGCAGCATCTCTTGCCAGGCATCTACGCCGCCCGCCAGATAGCCGTTATCGTCGAGTTCGCCGATCAGCCACTCGACCAGGGCCGCATCCCGCCGCGACAAACGCAACAGGCGCAACTGCGCCAGCAGATGCTCGATCAGGGTCGGTGCCGGCGCCGCCTGCGGCAGATCATCGTCCAGGTCGGCATCACCGCTGCGCGAGCGTTCGATGCGCTGGACGCGCAAGTTGTCACGCAGTTCGGCGGTCTCGTTCGACGTATCGGGTTCGACGCGCTCGAGCAAAGGGTTGTCTTGCATCGCCTGCTCGATTTCGGCCTGCAGCTCCAGCGTGGACAGCTGCAGCAGCCGGATCGACTGCTGCAGTTGCGGAGTCAGCGCCAGATGCTGCGAGGCCCGCAACTGCAAGGCAGGTTTCACGCCGCACCTATCTGCTGCAGAATGGCCGCGCCATATGCCTCCAGTTTGCGCGCGCCCACGCCATTGACTTGCGCCAGATCATCGAGCGAGGCCGGCGATGCCAAGGCGATTTCCCGCAGGGTCGCATCGTGGAAAATCACATACGCGGGTACGCCGTGATCGCGGGCCACGGCCGCGCGCCAGGCGCGCAACTCGGCAAAACGGGCCGCCGCCTCCGGCGGCAGGTCGACCGCCGCGGGGCGCTCGCGCCGGGAGCTGTCGCGGCTGCGCCTGGGCTTCTCGGCCTCGCGGCGCAGCATGAGAGTGCGCTCGCCCTTGAGCACGGCCCGGCTGCCCTCGGTGAGGGTCAGGGTGCTGAAGCCATCGGTATCCACCGTGAGCAGGCTCTGGGCCATGAGCTGGCGCAGCACGCCGCGCCAATCGCGCTCGGACAGATCGGCGCCCACGCCGAACACGCTGAGCGTGTCGTGGCCATATTGCTCGACTTTGGGGTTGCGCTTGCCGCGCAGGATGTCGATGATGTGGCCCGCGCCGAAGCGCTGGCCGCGCTCGCGCCACAGGCGGTACACGGCCGACAGCACTTTTTGCGCCGCCACCGTGCCGTCCCAGGCTTGCGGGGGTTCGAGGCAAACGTCGCAATTGCCGCAGGCGGCCACGGTCTCGCCAAAGTACGCGAGCAAGCGCGTGCGCCGGCATTCCACCGTTTCGCACAGGCCCAGCATGGCGTCCAGCTGCATGCCCATGCGCCGCTTATGCCATTCGTCGCCGTCGGATTCGTCGATCATGCGGCGCTGCTGCACGACGTCCTGCAAGCCATAGGCCAGCCAGGCCTGCGAGGGCAGGCCGTCGCGGCCGGCGCGGCCGGTTTCCTGGTAGTAGCCTTCGACCGAGCGCGGCATGTCGATATGCGCCACGAAGCGGACGTCGGGCTTGTCGATCCCCATGCCGAAGGCGATGGTGGCAACCATGATGATGCCGTCTTCCCGCAGGAAACGCGCCTGGTTGGCGGCCCGCACCTGGGCCGGCAGGCCGGCATGGTAAGGCAGCGCCGTCAGACCATGCTGCACCAGGTAATCGGCGGTTTCCTCTACCCGGGCGCGCGACAGGCAATACACGATGCCGGCGTCTTCTTCGTGCTCGCCCTGGATGAAATCCAGCAACTGGCGGCGCACCTCGTTTTTTTCGACGATGCGATAGCGGATGTTGGGCCGATCGAAGCTGGAGACGAAGCGCCCGGCCTCGTGCAGCGCCAGGCGCTCGATGATCTCGTCGCTCGTGGCGGCGGTGGCGGTGGCGGTGAGCGCCAGGCGCGGCACCTGCGGCCAGCGCTCGGCCAGGATGGACAGCTCGCGGTACTCGGGGCGGAAATCATGGCCCCATTGCGACACGCAGTGGGCTTCGTCGATGGCGAACAGCGCGATGCGGCCGCGATCGAGCAAGGCCTGGCAACGCTCGGTGAGCAGGCGTTCGGGCGCCACGTAAAGCAGATCGAGCTCGCCCGCCAGGAAGGCGCGCTCGACGGCGCGCGCCTGCTCGTAGGACTGGCTGGAATTGAGATAGGCCGCCCTTACGCCCAGTTCGGTGAGCGCATCGACCTGATCCTGCATGAGGGCGATCAGCGGCGACACCACCACGCCGGTGCCCTCGCGCACCAGGGCGGGAATCTGGTAGCACAGCGACTTGCCTCCGCCCGTGGGCATCAGCACCAGGGCGTCGCCCCCGGCAATCACATGCTCGACCACGGCTTGCTGCTGGCCACGGAAATTCTCATAGCCAAATACCCGCTGAAGGGTGGCCAGCGCGGGGTCGGAGGAGGTCTGCGGGATGCTCATCCGGCCTATTTTATCGCCTTGGGGATCCCGTGCCGGAGCCGGGGTTCTCGAAGTATCCGCTTTTGGTGTGTTTCTTGCTTGCTTACGCCTCGACGCCCCGTCCCGAAGCCGAAGGCTATGGCAACGACGCCAGCGCCGCCGCCAATGCCTCGGCCGTCACTGGTGTTGCGGTCGATATCCGCCTCGCCCAGGGCCGTTCGTCGTCTCCCAACGCCTCGCGCCACTGCAGTTGGCGCTCCAACACGGCTTCGTCCGCTTCCGAAGGGTCGCCGCCTCGCGCGGCCCGGCGCCGGATGCGGGCGCGCAAGGTATCGAGGCCGGCTTCGCACTGCAGGATGGCATAGGCCACGCCCAGGCGTCGCGCCAGCGCCTGGAAACGACGCCGCTCGTCGCGGCGCAGGAAAGTGGCATCAACCACCACCGGGTAGCCCGCCGCGAGCACCGTCTCGGCCAGCGCCTCCAGGCGGCCAAACGTCTGCCGGGTGGCCTCCGGCGTGTAGATGTCGAGCCCATCCACCCGGGACGCCTGCTCGGGCGCCAGGCCGAACATGCGCTTGCGCTCCACGTCGGAGCGAAGGCGGATCATGCCGAATTGTTCCACCAATTGCCGCGCCACGGTGGACTTGCCCGATCCCGAGAGGCCTTGGGTGAGCACGAGCCGCGGCGCGGTGGCGTCTTGCCGCAGCAGTTCGTCGAGGCAAAGCCGGTAGTCGGGGCGGCGGCGAGCCGTTCCTCCGGCAAGCTGCGCGGCACTCGAGGCTGCTCGCGGAACGGGGGCATCGGTCGGGTCTTCTTGGCTCCGTGGTTTCGCGGCTTGGGCATGATCGCCGCCGCCCGCCGCCTCCGCGACCACGGGATCGCCGCGCAAGGCAGCCACCAGCAAGCGCACCAGCGCCCGATAGACTTCATAGAAGCGCAAGACCCGCAGGCCACCGTAATCGCCGCCGTATTGCAGATAGTCGTCCAGCAATCCCGCGGCCAGGTCGGGGCGGCCGTGTGCCCGCAGATCCATGGTCAGGAAGCCGATGTCGTTCATCACGTCCAGCCACCGGAAGGCTGGCTGGAACTCCAGGCAATCGAAGGCTTGCAGGCGATCCTGGAACCACACCACGTTGGCAAGGTGAAGATCGCCGTGGCCTTCGCGCACGAAGCCCTGCGCGCGCCGCAAGCGCCAACAAGGCGCCAGTGCGCGGGCCTCGGCCCGCACCCAATCGCGCCAGGCCGCCAGCCGGACGCGGTGCGGAGTGCTTTCCAATTGCGTCAGGACATCTCCCACCGCGCCCTCGATCTGGGCCGGCGAGGCATAGCCCGCATCCGGCACGGAGGTATCCGCCGCCCCATGGAAGTCCGCCAGATCACGGGCCAAGTCTCGCAGTTCGGCAACGTTCGCCCGGCCTGTCATCACCCGCTCGGCCAGCAGAGCGCCCACCCCGAAGCGCCGCATCCGGACGGCGTAGTCGATCGCCGGCTCGGTGCTCCCAGGCTCCAGCAACACCGGCGCATCGGCGGTACCGCCGATGGCCACGACATCGAGGTAGAGAGCGGGAGCCAACCGCTGATTCAGACGCAGTTCTTCCTCGCAATAACGCCGCCGTTGCGCCAGCTCGGTGAAGTCGAGAAACGGCAGCCGAACGGGCTTCTTCAGTTTGTAGGCGTGGCTGGCCGTAAGCACGACCCAGGAGATGTGGGTTTCGATCAACTCCACGGACTCTGCCGATCCTGCCTGCAGTTGCCGTTGCAAGGCCGGGCCCAGCGCCAGCGGCGGCTGGCTGGGCGATGGGCCTATCGAGGTCGGGGCCGAATGCGGCATGGAACGTCTCCAGCGGGATTGCGGGTGGCGGTTCCGATGCCCCATCGGCGCCGCATTACCAGATCTCGGCGCGCTGGTTCTCCGGCACCACCATCGGCGCACCAGCAGGACACTGGAAAGCCTGGGCGAACGACGGCATATTGGACGGAGGCAAGCCGGCGCGCACATCTCCCGGCGCATGGGGATCCGAGGCGATCAGCCAGCGCAAGGCTTCGGGGCGCATCTTGCTGCGCCAGGTACGCGCCCAGGACATGAAGAACCGCTGCTCCGGCGTCAGGTCATCGATGCGGCGATCGTCGGCTGGATATTTTGCCAGATGGCTGCGCAAGGCATCATAGGCGGCATGCAGCCCGCCCAGGTCGGCGATGTTTTCACCCAGCGTCAACACGCCGTCCACATGCAGGTCGGGATCATCGGGCAAGGGCCGGATCCGGTCGACCTGTTCCCGCAGCTTGTCGGCCCGGGCGGTGAAAGCCGCTCGATCCTCGTCGGTCCACCAGTCGCGCAAGCGGCCGGTGGCATCGTACTTGCTGCCATGGATATCGAAGGCGTGCGTCATCTCGTGCCCCGCGACGGCGCCGAAGCTGCCCAGATTGACCGCCAGGTCGGCTTCCGGGTCGAGAATGGGCGTTTGCAGAATGGCGGCCAGGAATACCATGTGGTTTTCTGCCGGGGCGTAGTAGGCGTTGACGGTCTGCGGCCACATGCCCCAGGGCGGCACGTCGGCAACCGGCCCCAACTTGTTGAGCACTTCGGTCTGGAATTTGCGTTTCGCCAGTGTCGTCACGCTGGCGAAATACTCGCCCCGCGGCAGCCTCAGATCGCTCCAGTCGTTCCAGGAATCGGGATAGGCCAGGGCAAACGTCATGGTGTCGAGCTTGTGCAGCGCTTCGGCGCGGGTCGGGTCGGTCAGCCAACCGACCTCCGTCAGCCGCTTTCGCAGCGCCGTTCGTACTTGTTCGACGATCTCGTACGCCAGCGCCTTACGCTGCGGTTCGAAGTGATGCTCGACATACAACTGGCCCAGGGGTTCGCCCATCCAGAAGTTGACGCTGCTCAGAACGGCGCGCCAGCGCTCGGTAGGGCTTTCGCGACCATCCAGGATACGGCCCTCGAACTCGAAACGGGCCTGGCGGAACCTCGCGTCGAGGTAGGGCGCGCTGGAGCGCAGCCATTGGGCTCTCAAATAGGCTTGCCAATGAGCCAGTGGCAACTCATCGAGCAAACGATTCGCGGCCGCGAAGTAATCGTCTCCCGCCAGGGAGAACTCCACATTGTCCGGCAAGCTCAATTGCTGAAACAGCAAGGGCCAGCCCCAGCCGGGCAGCTCGGCTTCGGCACCGGGGATGGTCTTCAAATGATAGTTATTGTAGGGGTCGCTCTCCTCGGCCGGCGACATCTCATGTGCCGCCAATTGCCGCTCGACCTGAAAAGCCAGAGCCGCCGCTTCTTCGGCCTCCGGTGCGGGCACGCCCGCCAACCGTAGCAGTTGGTCCAGATAGTGCCGGTAAGCTTCGGCGATGGTGGCATGGGCCGGGTTGACATAATGATCGGGCGTGGGCAAGCCCTGGCCGCTCGATGAGAAATAGAGAATGTTCCTTTCGGGCTGCTCCAGGTCTGGCGCGGTGTAGGCGTAGAACACCACCGCCGCCCCCTGGGCAAAGCGATCACGCAGATATTGGCGAAGATCGGCCTTGGAAGCCAGGGCTCCGATTCGCTCCCATTCCGCCTTTGCCGGCGCAAAACCCAGCCGGTCGAGCTCGGTCTCGTTCAATCCATCGAGATAGAACTGGCGTAACAGGTGCTGTACCGGGCTCGCGTCGGCTGCGGGCTCCGCGTCGAGGAGGGCCCGCTGATGATCCTGGCTGGTTTCCGCCAATTGGTCGAGCGTGCCGAAGTAGGCCTGATCGGGGCGCAGCGTGGTGCTTTGCAACCAGCGATTGTTCACGTGGGCATTCAGATCGGTGCAGGCGGCCACCGCAGGGTCGACGTCGAAAGTCGGCTGCGGCGGATGGGCTTCTTCGTCGCCGCCACAGGCCGCGAGGCCGGCCAGCAGAGCAATGCCCAGCAATGATTTGAGCGTCATGGGTGTGTGTCTCGGTGTCTTATAAAAGTTACGTCTTGAAAACACCGGACATCCTAGCACGCTGCTCGTGACATCACCCGCTTTTACGCGCCGCCGGCTCTCAGGCCAGCAAGCGCGTGCGCACCCATTCCTGCTGCGCCTTCAACATCGGAAAGTATGTCTGCACCATCTCGCCCGACGTCATGCGTTCGGCCCGGGTGGAGATGGTCAGCGCCGCCAGCACGGTTCCCGCGGCATCGAACAATGGCACACCTATCGAGCGCACCCCCAACTCGATTTCTTCATTACACAGGGCATAGCCGTTGGCGCGGCATTCCACCAGCAAAGTCGCCAGCGACGACAGCTCGGTCACGGTATTGGCGGTGAACGGCCGCAGCTCCTGCTTGAGCAATAGCGCCGCGGCCTGGGCCTCGGGCAGGCCGGCCAGCAAGACCCGCCCCGCCGCCGAACAGTGCAAGGGCAGGCGCGACCCCACCACCAAGCCGATGCGCATCGTGCGCCGGGCCGTGGCCCGCGCGGCGATCACCGCGGCGGCGTCGAACAGCACCGCCAGGCTGGCCGAATCCCGGTTGCGCTCGCATAAAGCGTCCAGCACCGGCTGGATCAGGCGCGGCAAGCGGGTGGACGATACATAGGCATACGCCAGGCGCAAAGCGCCATGGCCCAGCCAATACCGCTTGCCATCGGTTTCCACATAGCCCAGCGCCGCCAGCGTCAGCAGGCAGCGGCGCGCCGAGGCGCGGCTCAATCCCACTTGGCGCGCCGCTTCCGCCACCGTCACACGGGTATGCCTCGAATCGAACACCTCGAGGATGCGCAAGCCTTTGGCCAATCCCGCCAGATGATCCCGATCATGTGATGCGTCCATGGTTCGCGTCCTCGATGGTGCGCTATGCGCACAAACGGCTCACGCCACTTTCATTCCGATTCTTAGACTGTACGGTACGTTTCTTCAACCCCGCGAAAACACCATGCACGCCTCATCCCCGGCAGCGCCCTGTCCGTCTCCACTTCTGGCCTGGCCGGCCGAAGGCTATACACGCGCGCCCTATCGAATCTATGTCGATCCGGACGTCTATGCCCGCGAACAAGAGGCGATCTTCCGGGGCTCCTCCTGGCACTACCTTGGGCTCGAAGCCGAAATTCCCGACCCCGGCTGCTACAAAACCACGTACATCGGCGATTTGCCCGTGCTCGTGACCCGCGCCGAGGACGGCTCGGTGCACGCCATGCTCAACCGCTGTTCGCATCGTGGCAACCTCGTGGCCCGCGAGCCGTTCGGCAAGGCCAAACGCCTGTATTGCGTGTATCACGCCTGGAGCTTCAACCTCCGTGGCGAACTTACCGCCGCGGCCTTTCGCCACGGACTGCGCGGCGAGGGCGGCCTGCCGGATGATTTCGACCTCGCGGATCACGGCCTGCGCCGTTTGCGCACCACCACCTTTCTCGGCCTGGTATTCGCCACCTTCGACAACAGCCTGGAACCGCTGGAAGACTGGCTGGGCGAAGTGGCCGACGGCATGCGCCGCGTGCTGCGCAAGCCGCTCAAGGTGCTGGGCTACGACACCCAGCGCATCCACGCCAACTGGAAGATGTATCACGAGAATCCGCGTGACTCCTACCACGCCAATATCCTGCACACCTTCTACGCCACCTTCGGCCTGTCGCGGCAATCGCAGGAGTCCGGCATGATCCTGGACGGCCACGGCCGCCATGTGTATTTCTATACCAAGGCAAATACCGAGACCGCGTCGAGCGATTTCGACCAGGCCACCACCGGGCTGCGCTCGGTGAACTCCGCCTTCAAGCTGGAAGATCCCGGTCTACTGGCCTGGCGCGACGAGCATGGCGACGGCGTGAGCGTGCAGATCCTCACCGCCTATCCCACCTTCGTCCTGCATCAGATCGCCAACAGCCTGGCCACCCGCCAGCTCGTCCCCAGAGGCCCCGGGCAGGCCGATCTCGTCTGGACCTACTTCGGCTATGCCGATGATGACGACGAGATGACCCGCCTGCGGCTGGCCCAGATCAACCTGGTGGGCTCGGCCGGGATGGTCTCGGTGGAAGACGCCGCGGTGTGCGAAATGATCGCCAAGGCCATCGGCGACGGCCGGCTGGGAGCCTCCTTCATCGAAATGGGCGGCCGCGACCTGCAGGGCGCCAGCGCCACCAAACTGTCCGAACGCGCGATCCGCAACTTCTGGAACATCTACCGACAGGACATGGGGCTATGAGCGGGCCGAGCCGCCTCAACCGCGAATCCTCCCTCGGGGAGGCAGTCGCGAAGCGACCGGAGGGTCGTCCATACAGCGGGCCGGGCCGCCCCAAGCGCGAATCCCTCCCTCGGGAAGAAAAGTCACGAAACCACCGGGAGGTCGTCCAATGATCATGCCGCACCATCACGATACGCATTTCCGCCGCGTGGAAAATCTCATTGCCGAGTGGGCCCGCGCCATCGATGAGAATCGGGTCGAAGACATCGCCGCCCTGCTCGTGCCCGAAGGCCGCTACACCGTGCGATCGCGCTTCAATGCCGACCGCGGCCTGCCCCATGCGCTGATCGACACCGTGTCTGCCGCCCAGCTGCGCGACCGCATTCAATCCATGCGCATCGCCAACGTGTACGAGCCGCATCACTACCGCCATCTGATCTCGGGCGTACAGATCGTGGGCGAAGCCGATGGCGCGCTGCGGGTGCGGTCGAACTTCCTGATCACGAGAACCCAGGAAGCGTCCGGCGATACCTGCATTTTCGCCACCGGACAATGCCGCGACCTGATCGAGATGTCGGCGAACACCGCTGCCTTTCGCAGCCGCGAACTCCTGCTCGACTCCCGGGCCATCGAGACCCTGCTGGTCATCCCGCTTTAATGTGAAAGAGCGCTCGCTTGCATCGTCCGGAGTGGCCATAAGGCCATATTCGTTCGGGTGAAAAGAAACGCTCATGCAATACAGCACCCGAAGTGGCCGCGAAGCCATAATCGTCAAGAATCAAGACAGAAAAGGAGAATATCGTGAGGAGACGCACATTTCTGGGAGCCACCACGGCTTCCGCCCTGGCCCTGAGCACCTTCGGCAGCGTCCGCGCCAGCGACTATCCCGACAAGCCCATCACCCTGATCGTGCCCTTGGCGCCTGGCGATGCGGCCGACACCATCGCCCGCATGCTCAGCGAGGAATTGTCGGCAACACTGAACGTGCCCATCGTCATTTCCAACATGCCCGGCGCCGGCGGCTCCATCGGTACGCAGGCGGTGGTGCGGGCACCCAACGACGGCTACACCCTGCTCTATGCCCAGAACAGCCCGCTCACCATCCGGCGCGTGATCGACCCGGTCAACAACGACTACGATCCCCTCAAAGACCTCACGCCGCTGGGCCTGGCCACCCGCACGCCCTCCATCCTCGTCGCCCGCGCCGATGCGCCCTTCGCCGACTTCAAGGAAATGGTCGCCCTGGCCAAGGCCAAGCCCGGCACGCTGCGCATCGGCAACGCGGGGCCGGGTTCGGCGGGCGACATCAGCGTGCAACTCATCAACAGCCAGGCCGGCACCGACCTCGCTTCCGTGCCATACCGGGGGGCGGCACCCGCCATCAGCGACCTGCTCGGTGGCCATGTCGATGGCGTGATCCTGGCCCTGGGCGCGGTCAGCCCGCATATCCGTGGCGGGCGCATGCGCGGCATCGCCATCTCCGACCCCTTCCCGGAGTTTCCAGACGTCCCCACGCTGTCGCAGCTCGGCTACGGGCAAGAGATCCAGGGAGTGTGGTTCGCGTTCCTGGCGCCCGGCGGCGTCCCCGCCAACGTGGTCGACAAGCTCGAGGGCGCCCTGGCGAAAGTCGTCGGCAACCCGCAGACCGCCGAGCGCCTGCTGCCGATGGGCATCATCCTGGGCTGGGAGCCGCCGGCCAAGCTGGCAGAGGCCATTTCACGGGAGCACAAGACGGTGAGCGAGCTCCTCAAGCAAGTGAAGAAGCCGGCTGGCGGCTGAGGCGGCGCCGGGATTGCGGCAGGCATCAAGACGACGACCATCGCCACCCCGGTCGCGGCGCCATCGGGCGCCCCGGTGTCGCCTTCGCTTCCGGCCGGCCCCGCTCGGCACAAGACGGCCTCGCTCCCCCGGGGAAATCCCAGGGGCGGCGAACGATACGGCGACGGGCAAAGATGGTAACGTTACAGTCCCGCCGTGCCGTCAACGCTCATCCCCCCGGTGGCCACGATGCCGAAAACCTGGCAAACCGACGTCGCCCGTTCCACCCGGCCTTCGGTCAGCCCCGCCGCAGTCGCGCAGTTGCTCGAAGCCCTGCGCTCACACCAGCCCGCGGGCTGCATGCTGCGCTTCATCAACGAAAGCGTAGAGGTGGAATACCTCTCGATGGTGTACTACGACACCGGACAACCCCGCCAGATCGAAGGCCATTCGCTCGATCCCAGGCGGGCCGGGCTCACCCAAACCTGCTTTTCACTGTACCAGGCGCATTTCTCGTGGGCCGACCCCATTCCCCGCCAGGCGCGCCAGTTGCGGCGCGCGGGTGGCGGCTCCGCATCCATCACCGCCCATGTCTTTGGCCGGCACGAGATCCCCGACGAAGGCTGGCGCAACGCCATCTTCGATACCCATCAACTGGCGGGCCGGCTCAGCCTGCTGTATACGCCCGCCCCGGGCGCGGCTTTCGCGCTCAATCTCTACCGCCATCACGCCCTGGGCGACTTCCAGGCGCAGGAGGTCGAGCGCCTACTCGAGATCGCGCCGCTACTGCGTGAAGTCCACCACCACGCCCTGGGGACGGCGCAACGCCTGCCACAGGTGGATCAGCGCGTCGCCGCCGCCGAGCAACGCCTGCTGCATGCCTGTCCCGGCCTCACCCCGCGCGAGCGCCAGGTTTGCGCGCGCATCGCCTCCGGCATCACTACCGACGGCATTGCCGCCGACCTGGGCGTGGCGCCCTCCACGATCGTTACGCTGCGCAAGCGCGCCTATGCCAAGCTCGGCATCGCCGACCGGCTGGGGCTGGCGCGCCTGGTCTATTGATCAACGGGCCAGCGCCACGAAATGTGTGTGCAAAAATGCGATGAACGCCTCCGCCATGGGCGACACCGAACGTTTGGCCGGAGTGTAAACAAAAATTTTTCTGCGCAGCACGGGATCACCCAATGAGCGCATCTCCAGACCGTAGCCCTCGATCAGCTCGCGGGAAAAAGCAGGACAAAACGTGACGCCCAGCCCCGCGCGCGCCATCCCGATGGCGCTCGTCATGTACGCCGCCTCGCGCACGGCCCCGAAAGTGACGCGGCCCGGCAAGTGGCCGTCGAGGTTGGCCATCAGGCGCTCCATGAAGTCGCGCGATGGCGAGATCACGGTATGGGAACGGAGGTCGGACCAGCGCACGATCTTCTTGCGGCTCAGCGGGTGCTCCGGCGCGCAAACGAGCAGCACTTCATCCTCCACCAACAGGCTGGCGGCAACGCCAGTTACAGGCTCGGCGTCCGGCCCCACCGCCAAATCGATATCGCCCGCGGCCACCGCGGCCAGATGATCGGGCAGATCGCCATCGATCATGTGATCGCTGGCATCGGGATGCAACCGCATGAACTCCGCCAAGATCGCGGGCATTCGCGTGCAGGCCAGCATTTGCGGAACGCCGACCGCCAGCCGCCCGCGCCTGGCTTCCTTGAGATCGTCGATGACGGACAACGCTTCGGCCAGATCATTGAGCGTACGGCGCACCAGGGGGTAGAACTCCCGACCGGGCGCCGTGAGCTGAATGGCGCGTGAGCTGCGATCAAAAAGCCTGGTGCCGACTTCGCTCTCGAGTTCCCGGATCAATACGCTCAAGCCCGATTGGGTGAGCCCCAACTGGCTCGCCGCCAGCGTGAAACTACCGATATCGGCCAGCATGACAAAAGCGCGAAGCTGGCGATAGGTGACATTTGTATTTTTCATACTAAAACAAATTGTATGACCCTTTAACGGTGCGCGGACTATCGAAGCAAACTATTTATCGCAGGATAATCCACATCCCGCTTCTCTCCACGGCTTGCCCATTAAATGATAAAAAATCATTCTAAAATGATAATTATCAATTTGACTCATTAAACCATAGCCTGGATCATGGGCTTTCCGGACGCCGCCGTTCCTTAATCTGCTTCCAGAAGAGTTTCATGAACCCACAAACACTCGGCTCTCGCGCCACGCCGGCCACCATCCGCCTACCGCGTCGGTTGGCCGACTCGCACACCCCGCTGATCCGCAATGCCTGGTACGTCGCGGCCATGTCCAGCGAACTGGGCGAACAGCCCTTTTCCAGAACCATTCTCGAACGCAATGTCGCCTTGTATCGCACCGCGGATGGCCGGGCCCACGCCCTGCAGAACCGCTGTGCCCATCGCTCCTTCCCCTTGTCCGACGGCAAAGTCATCAACGACCGTCTGGTCTGTGGCTACCACGGCCTGGAGTACGCCCCCAGCGGCCAATGCGTGCATGCGCCCTCGCACACCGCCGAACCGCGCAACATTCGGGTGCGCTCCTACCCTACGCGGGAAAAAGGCCATTTCATCTGGATCTGGATGGGCGACCCGGAGCTGGCCGACGACAGCCTGCTGCCGCTGCACGACTGGATGGCCGACGGCGCCTGGGATCGTTCCTTCATCGCCTATCACATCCCCGGCAGCTACGTACACCTGCACGAAAACCTGCTCGACCTATCCCACCTGAGCTACCTGCACATCGGATCCGGCTTCGGCACGCCCGAACATGCCATCACACCGGCTACCACCGAGGTCACGGGCGACCGCATCACCGTGTGGCGCAACGTCGAATGCCAACTGCCCGCCATGCTGGGCAAACCCCTGGGCTGGGCCGGACATCGCGGCATCCGGCGCTCCGGCACGGAGTGGGTCTCGCCCGCCCTGGTCACCAACACCGTTGAACTGACCAACCTGGAACATCCCGAGCTGAATCCTCCCGGGAAACCCACCGGCAAGATCGGTCACTTCATCACGCCCGAAACCCGGGACCGGCTGCACTATTACGTAACCTTCAATCGCAACTACGCCAACGGCGATGCCGAGGTGACGGAATACATCCGCGGTTGCCAACAGGCCGCCCTGGAAGAAGACGTGTATGCCTTGCGCAGGATTCTGGAGGTCGAACACGCCGATCAAGACCCTCACTTCCAGGAGTCCGACATCGCCACCGATAAAGCCGGCGTGGCCATGCGCAAACGCCTGCTGGAACTGGCGCAGCGCGAAAGCGATTCCACCGGCTCCTTCTGACCACGCGCCAAAGCACAAGCCTCGACCCTCGGCGCGAGGTCAAGCGAGGCCAGATCCTGCGGCGCCGAAGGCGCCCCGACTGGTGGCGGAGAAGCTCCCGCCTCCATCACACTCACACGAGCGAGACACTCATGATTACCACCGTTCTTCGTTTGCTTCCCCACAAGTGCATTGCCAGCACCGCCCTGATGCTTGCCACCTTGGGCTGTTCATTCCCCGCCTTGAGCGCTTACCCCGACCGGCCGATCACATGGGTCGTCGGCTTCCCGCCTGGCGGCGGAACCGACTTCATGGCGCGCACCATTGGTGCCCAACTGGCGGAGGAACTTAAGCAACCGGTCATTATCGAGAACCGGCCGGGCGCAGGCGGCAATGTCGCGGCGGAATCCGTATCGCGCCGCGCGGCCGACGGCTACGTCATCATGTCGGCGGAGCGGACGCTGCTGTCCTACAGCAAGTCGCTGTTCAAGAACCTCACGTTCGATCCCTACCAGGATTTTCAGCCGGTTTCCCTGATGACGAAGTCGCCCTTCCTGCTGGTGGTGCGCACCGAGCACCCGGCTCAGTCCCTCCAGGATTTCATCTCGACCGCGCAGGCTAAGCCGGGCGCCGTCAGTTATGCTTCGCCGGGCCCCGGCACTCCGCATCACATCGCTACGGAAGCCTTCTCCCAAGCCGCCGGCGTACAAATGCTCCATGTCCCGTACCGCGGCGCGGCACCGGCAGTCGCCGATCTGCTGGGAGGACAAGTCGAAATGATGGTGCTCGATCTACAACTGGCCCAACCCCTGCTTCGAGGCCATAAGATACGTGCTTTGGCGGTCATGGCGCCGGAGCGTCTAAAGCAGGCGGAATGGCAGGAGATTCCAAGCACCACGGACGCTGGCCTGACCATGCCTGATACGACTACCTGGCAAGGTGTCGTCGTGCCGGCCACGACCCCCGACGCCATCGTGGTCCGGCTGAGCGAAGCCCTGCGTGCCGCGATTGAATCGAACGCAGTGCAGCAGAGCCTCATCGAAGCGGGGCTCATCCCGACCCCATCCACCCCCGGAGCGATGTCGGAACTCATTCGCCACGACGCCGAGACTTGGGGCGACTATGTCGAGCAGTTGAACCTCGTGCTCGATTGACCACGCGCCAAAACGAAGTTTCGACGTAGTCAAAGCGCAAGCCTCGTCGTTCACGGCGAGGTAAGCGAGGCCAAATCTGCTGGAGCCGAAGGCTCCCCCGATGCGTACCCCCTCACCCACGGAGGCCACCATGACGCCATCCCACTCCGCCAAACCCATCGAGGGCCTGCATCATTTTGCATGGCGCTGCCGCGACGCGGAGCAAACCCGGCATTTCTATGAAGACATTCTCGGCCTGCCGCTGGTGCACGTCATCAAGAAAGACCATGTGCCCAGCACCGGCGAGTACTGCCCGTATGTGCACATTTTCTTCCGGATGCAGGACGGCTCCAACCTGGCCTTTTTCGACTTGGGCGACGACACCGCCGCCCTGCCATCGCCGAACACGCCCGATTGGGTGAATCACATCGCCCTGAGGGTCCGTTCACGGGACGATCTGGAAGCCATGCGGCAGCGATTGCTGGCACATGGCAACGAGGTCATCGGCATCACGAGCCACGATGGCTATATTGAATCGATTTACTTCTTCGATCCCAATGGTTTCAGGCTGGAGCTGACCATCGAACTGGCCAGCGACGCCACGCTTCTGCACTATGCCGACGCGGCCCATGGCGAGCTGGCCGCCTGGACCACCCAGAAAAAGAGAACCCAAACCCATGACTGATCTTCGATTGAAACTGGCCAGCCGTGCCAACGGCAGGCGCGATGGCGAGCTTATGCTGGTCAGCCACTCGGGCGATCGCTGGTCGCCGGCCGGCGACCAGACTCCCACGCTGCAAGCCCTGCTCGACAACTGGAACCAGCTCGCCCCGCCCTTGGCCGCGCGCCGCGAGGCCCTTGAGGCCGAGGGCTGGCGTAGCGCCGAGCCGTTCGATCCCGCCCGGTGCCTGGCGCCACTGCCGCGAGCTTTCCAATGGGCGGACGCCTCGGTGTACCGCAACCATGCCCGCCTGATGTACCAATGGCGGCAAGAACCGATTCCGCCGCGATACGAAGACGAGCCGCTGGTGTACCAGGGCGGCTCAGACGTCATGCTGGGCCCGTGCCAGCCCATCGTGGCCGTGGACGAAGCCCATCAGATCGACCTGGAAGCTGAGATCGCGATCATCACCACCGACGTACCCATGGGCGTCAGCGTGGAACAGGCGGCGTCCTGCGTGGCCCTGGTCGTACTGCTCAACGACGTCTCCCTGCGTGCGCTGATCGGTCCCGAACTTGCCAAGGGTTTCGGCTTCTACCAAAGCAAGCCCGCCACCGGCTTTGCCCCTTTCGCCGTGACCCCCGCCGCACTGGGAGACGCCTGGCGCGACGGCACGCCCACCCTCAGGGTGCGCACCGAGATCAACGGAACCGCCTTCGGCTCGCTGGATGCCGGCAGCGAACTGGTGTTCAACTTCCCGAGTATCCTGGCCCATCTCGCGCGCACCCGCAGCCTGGCGGCGGGCAGCATCGTGGGCCTGGGCACCATCAGCAACAGCGACCCGGCCTCGGGCAGCGCCTGCATCACCGAGGCCCGGGTGAAAGCGCAACTGGCCGGCCTGCCTGAAGACGCCTGGACGCCTTACCTGCGCCATGGCGACCGGGTTCGCATTTGGGCGGAAGATGCCAAGGGGCAAAATTTGTTTGGCATTCTCGACCAGGAAGTGCGGATTGCCGCTCCGGGGCGGCCTTCCTAACGAGGATGGCGGCCGCGGCCACCCCTGACGATGGAAGAGCCCTCTCCTTCACATTAAGGGGAGGCCCTCCAGCGCCGCCGCTCGCTCTCGCGCTCAGCGCGAGCCGAGATCGATATTGGCCATCGTTCCCTCCCAGGCCTCGCTCTCGCGGCGCATCTGCGTCAGCAGATCGGCGGTGGGAGCAAAGCCGGGGAACGAGTCGACCTGCTCATAGGCCCGAATCAACTGCGGGTCTTTCAGCGCGGCCTCGAGCGTACTGCCAAGCGTTGCCACCGCTTCGTCGGAGGTGTCCTTGGGTACCAGGATATACATGCGCGGCACCGCCGCCGCATAGCCTTGCATCCGCTCGGAGAACGACGGCAGCTCCGGCATGCTGGAGACGCGCGGCCCCGCCAGCAGGCCGATGAAACGGATCTGGCCGCTGGTCTCGAACTCACGCGCCGCGGCCGTGCTTACCACGCCAACCTGAATCTGCGAACCGCCGATCAAGTCGGGCAGGATTTGCGACGCCCCTTTGTACGGCACATGGATCATGTCGAGGTCCATGGCCTGCATGATCGATTCCATCCCCAAGTGATGTACCGAACCGATGCCCGAGGTCGCATAAAAGTAGCGCCCGGGATTGGCTCGCACTTCATCCAGAAAGCCCTGCATATCGGTGGCGGGGAAGCTGCTGGATACCGCCACCGCCAGCACCGAGTTTGCCGCTCCGGCCACTGGCCGAAAGTCCTCGAAGGGATCCACGGACACGGGCTGTCCCATCCGCTTCTGGAGGTGGGGAGCAATCAGTTGCGCGTTCTCGCCGAACAACAGGGTGTGGCCGTCGGGTGCGGCCTTGGCAACCGAAACCGCCGCCACGGTGCCGCTCGCGCCCGGCCGGTTATCCACCAATACCGGTTGCCCCAAAGTCACGCTCCAGGACTCTGCCAGGCGGCGAGCCAAGGTGTCCATCGCACCGCCGGGCGAGTAGCCCACCACGAGGCGCACGGGCTTGTCGGGAAATGCCACGGCCATTGCCGGCCATTGCGCCACGCTCGCCATGCAGGTGGCCAGCAGCAAGGACTTGGTCTTCCCGCGAACGCCTCGCACCAGCGCATCGCAACAATCGGCCAACATTGAGGGCATAAAATAACGTTTCATCATCGTGTCTCCTGGATTGTCGTCTTCGGTGATGTAGAGCTGTCCGCGGCATGGCTCCGCCCATTCCGTGAAGGCGAATCCGAGCGGCATGCAGGCCGCGAGGTGGCCGGCTTGTGCTGAGGCGCGTGGCCAAACCTTTCAGGAACCTGCCGCCGCGGCTCGTTCCGCGGCCACCCCGGCTTCAAGCAGTCGTCGGAACTGGATCAGCGCCACGTCCATCGGCATGGCCAGCATGGGCGCGTCGGGGTTGCTGCGTATCGTCTCGAACTGCGCCGTGATCATGTCGCGGTCTTCTTCAAACGCCTGCAGCAGGCCCGCATAGACGGCATCGGTCACGGCGGGATCCTCGATCGCGCGGCGATGGGCCTGCTGGAAGAAGTAATGCGTGGTGGTTTCGGTTTCGGGCGTCAGCGTCTGGCAGCTGTGCATCTCCACGCCCCCACGGAGATCATCGGGCGCATTGCCCACCGGCCGGCCACCCGACGACATCAATAGCGTGCCCGGCAACAGAAAATCGTAAATGAACCAACGATCGACGTTGCCTTCGAAACGCTGAAAGGTTTGCCAGAACGGCGAAGGCGGAACGTCGGGCACGCGCCGCGTCGTACGGATGCCTTGCGGCACACGTTCGATCTCCACCTTGGCTTGGGCGATCTCGGTCGATCCACCCAAAGTGTCGGCATGGACGTAGCTCAGATGCGAGAAATCCAGCAGATTGTCGGCGATCAGCAGATAGGGCGTGTCGTAATGCAGATAGCCCGGCTTATAGACCCAGTCCGGATGGTCGCACGAGAAGTTGTCGGGCAGCAGCGCCTTGTCGGCCCGCTCCGGCTCGCCCATCCACACGAAGACCCAGCGATTGTGACTAGCCACCGGATAGGTTCGCACCCGCGCGCGCGACGGAATGACATCCACGCCCGGGGCTTCGATACAGCGCCCGTCTGGCGCGAACTTCAGCCCGTGATAGCCGCAGCGCACGCTATCGCCTTCGAGCTGCCCCTTGGACAGCGGCGCCAGCCGGTGACAGCAACGATCCTCCATCGCCACCAACCCTTGCGTCGTGCGGTACACGAGAATCGGCTCGTTCAGCACCGTGCGCGACAGCATCCCACCGGCCGGAATCTCATGCTCCCAGGCGATGACGTACCAACAGTTCTTCAGCCACATGATCCTGCCTCCGCGAGATCCTTTTCACAATAAGGACACTCTACGGATCTCCCGGACGGCACTCCATCCCCTCCGGGGGGGACGAACCGCTCAACAGGCTCTCAGGCCTGACACGAATCGCGAACGACGCTTATGCCTGGCTTTCGCCCGTGGCCCGGCTTTCGATCGATCTATATGGCTTCATGCCCATCAACTCCTGCATAAGCGCCCGAATGATCGGCGTCTGTACGGTGTTCGCGCGATGAAACAGGCAGACCTCTCGGGACCAAGTACTCCCCGGCACGCGTAATTGGGACATGCGTTGTCGCGACGGGGCGCGGATGAGGTCCAGAGGCATGAAGGTCAAGGCATCGGAGTTGGCCACGGTATGGTCGATGAACGTCGCCGATGTCGTCACGATCGTCGCTGCCCGGGGGTGCGATACCGGCAGACTGAAAACATGCGACACAACTGCGAGTGAAAGTGTGTTGACGGGGCGGCAAGACCCAGCGACTGTCGCGCAGACTCTCCAAAGTCAGGCCCCGTCGGCGCTGGAGCGGATGACCGACCCTGACCACGATGCCTATCTCATCCTTGAACCAGGGCGTACAGACAATTTCCTCCGGCCACCCGGCGGCAGGCCTGCTGCCCGCCAAGATGTCGAGTTCCCCATCACGAAGCGCGGGCAACAAGTCTTCCGCAAGGCCCGCCGCTGCGGTCACCCTGACGTCCGGGTACCGGTGCGTAAGACGAGTCACCGCGGGCGCCACATAACTCTCGAGAATGCCGGCGCCTGCTCCTATCGCCACTTGACCGGCGCGTCCTTCCCGCAAATCGGCCATCCGATTTTGCAGACGCTGTACCTCTGCCAGCACGGTACGGGCATGGACAGCCAATGCCTGCCCGAACGGAGTTAATTCGATGCCCACGGAGGTGCGTTGGAACAGCGTTACTCCAAGCTGAGCCTCCAGGCGCTGCATGTGCTTGCTCAATGCTGGCTGCGTGATCGGAATGGCTTCGGCGGCACGGCCGATTGAACCCTGCTCAGCCACCGCAAGAAACAACTTGAGTGAACGACTATCCACGCGATATTCCATGATGGAATGCATTGGGGAGAATTTATGCATTAGCGAGTGATGTGGCGTCTACGTAGACTATCGATCGAATCCACTCCAGGAGACAACAGCGTGGCAAGCGACGAAATCACATCTTGGCCATCCGGTTTACTTGAAGCGTTTGCCGCCATCGGCGCCGCGACAGCCCACGAATGCCAAGGACGCACGGGTGCGCTTTCGGCCTCCCTCAAACCGCTGGCCAAAACCATGCGAGTCTGCGGTCCCGCCTACACCCTTCGACTAGCCGCCGGTGACAACCTGGGCGTCCACTACGCGATCAAGTTCGCGCGCCCTGGCGACGTTGTGGTTATCGACGCCAATGATTATTTCGAAGCCGGGCCCTTCGGTGAAATTCTCGCGCTAGCCGCCAAAAAAAGAGGCTTGGGTGGCTTGGTAACCACAGGTTCGATTCGTGATTCGGAACGTATTCGCGAGATGAATTTTCCGGTTTTCTGTAAAGGTGTCTCGATGAAGGGCACCGCCAAGGAAGCGCTTCCGCAAACCGACATTCCGATCGTTCTCGATGGTGTCAACGTGCATCCTGGCGACCTGATCCTCGGCGATGCCGACGGCGTCGTCGTCGTTCGCCGAGACCAGGCGGCTCACGTACTCGAGAAGTCGCTGCAGCGAGAAGCTTCAGAGAAAGCCGCTCTCTCACAAGTGGAAGCCGGCGCCATCCCTTGGGACCTGCTCGACCTGGATCGCAACTTTACCCGCCTCTCTGAATCACACCGGGAATCGCGGAGGCTGTTTGGTTACAGTAAAACAGGTTCCGCAGCGGGTGCTGCAAGTTGTTGATAATAACGTTCTTCGGCTTCAGCCGGCGGGATGTCGCCGATCGACCCGAGCAGACGCTGGTGATTAAACCAGGTCACCCATTCCAGCGTGGCCATCTCCACAGCGGCCTTGGTCTTCCATGGCATTCGTCGGTGAATCACTTCCGTTTTGTATAGGCCGTTGATGGTTTCGGCCAAGGCATTGTCATAAGCACTTCCGGTGCTACCTACCGATGGGTTGATGCCCGCTTCGTTCAGCCGCTCGGAATAGCGAATGGAAACGTATTGCGACCCGCGATCCGAGTGATGAATGAGCCCGTCTGTCTCCGTAGGTCTGCGGTCATAAACGGCTTGCTCCAGGGCGTCCAGGACCAAGTCCGTCGTCATGCTGCTGGACGCCCTCCAGCCTACGATCCGCTTGGCATACGCATCAATAACGAAGGCAACATACAGCCACCCCTGCCAAGTCGACAGTAGAGTAAGAGACAGGGCGTAGTCGAACTATTTCCCTGCCTCTCCTCTCCGAACCGGACGTGCACCTCTCAGCGCATCCGGCTCTCCATTTAAGCGTTGCTCAGGGCAAAGGCTACATCAGCGTAGCGCGACTCGATGGTGCTGCGTTTCTCATCGCGCAGAATGAATGGATTTTCCGCAGGATTGCGCCACGTGAAGCGGACCTTGCGGCTGGTCACAAGACGTCGAAGCGCCACCGCCCCATACCAGCCCCGACTAGTCTGGCCGTGAAGCACCCATGTTTTCGCCTGTCCCGCCTCGGGCCGCCGGACATGGTCACGCATTAACGCTGCGAAGCCGCGTCGATACTTGCGTGCGAGCCAGTATCCGAACTTCCAGAAGACAGTACGGTCCAGCTTGGCGAACATGGTCGCCGTGTAGTCGGTGTATTGATAGAAGGCAGCCCAGCCAGCGATTTGCCGGTTCAGGCTTTCCATAAGGTCCATCCGATTCATACTGTAGTTGCCAGACAATTGCTTGACTAACCTCTCGGCGAAGCCCCGGTACTTCTCCCACGGGATGGTCGTCACAGGTCGCATGCGACCGCGTGGCCCTCGCTTGCGGATGATGCGGTGACCCAGGAAGACGAAGCCGTCGTTTACATGTGTAATATGGGTCTTCTCCATATTCAACGTGAGCTTCAGTTCGCCTTCAAGGAAGCCACGACATGCCTTACGTACGGTCTCAGCGTGTTCACGAGTTCCCTTGACCACGATCACAAAGTCATCGGCGTACCGGCAATAGGCTACAGCTGGTTTCCATTGCCGGTTTTCTCGCACAGCACTGGGCCGCTGCTTGAGAATGCCGAAGTTCCACGCCCACCGATCCTTGCGCACCTTCTTATTCAGGTAGTTCCCTTCCATCCACGCATCGAACTCATGCAGCATGATGTTGGATAACAGGGGTGATATGACACCGCCCTGAGGAACGCCTTCGCTCGAGGCACGGAACAGATCGCGATCAACGCAGCCCGCCTTGATGAACTTCCAGAGCAAGGCAAGGAAGCGCTGGTCGGCGATCCGCCTGCGGATTCCCTTCATCAGCAGACGATGATGCACCGTGTCGAAGTAACTGGCGAGATCGCCCTCGATTACCCAGCGTCCGGCGACACTTTGTTCACCACCATCCTGCAACTGAAGCTTCACCGTGCGAATCGCATGATGGACGCTACGGGCCGGTCTGAAGCCATAGGAAGCTGGGTGGAAATCGCTTTCCCATATCGGCTCCATCGCCATCAGCATGGCCCGTTGCACGATCCGATCCCGCAGGCTCGGGATGCCAAGTGGCCTGAGCTTGCCGTTCGCTTTCGGTATATACACGCGTCGTGCGGGCAGCGGACTGTACGAGCCCGCTAACAGGTCGTCGCGTATCGTCGATAGTTCATTATGGAGATGCGCTTCCATCATGGTTTTATCGACACCGTCCACGCCCGGCGTACGCGCCCCGCTGGAAGCCAGCGTAATACGGGCCGCTTCACTCAGCCAAGACGTGCCAGCAACAAGTCTCAGGAGTCGATCGAACTTGCGTTCTTTGTCCTCCGTCGACCATGTCGCCAGTTTGCTTTGCATTTCACTGATTATCAAAGGTCTTCACCTCACTACGGTCAGTTAATCGGCCAAACAAACCACTTAAACTGCCCGCCTTCGCCATGTAGCTGGCTTTCCCAGCCTCGGACTACTACGCGGGCTCCGCCAGCCTGCACATCATCGGGGGCACACTCCCTTGGCATTTGTGCAAGCCTTCCCCAGTTCACATGCTGGACTCAACGCATGGGTAAGGCTGCCTGTCGCAGTCTTTATCCTTGCTTGTCGCAAGTCGTCGCAAACACCACGTTCTAGCTGCGCGCTCCCCGTGGTTCCCTGCTGATCAGCCTACATATCCAATCAGCACTCGTGTTGCTGGGCCATACGTGTGACCAGCCCCAGTTTGCATCCTGCCCGTAAAGCGGTGTGGGCAGGGGTGACATTTCAACCCTCAGATGCGATTTAACAGGTTCGTGTTCCTCAACCGTCCCATGCTCAGCCTAGAGACTCATCTTGGCGTAACCGCTTCGCCTCAAGTCCCGTTTCCCACGGACTACGTCACCTTGCCAGTGTCGGCAAGTCACCGCCGCTTCGGCTCACTTCCTCTCACAGCAGAGAAAGGGCATGTCCCTGGTACTGCTACATCAACTTCTCCAGGTAATGCATTCCAAACATGCTCAAGCAGCTTCACCCCCGTGTGGGCGGGCTACGCTGGCTGGGCGTACCGTAGGTGAAATCTGCCACCCACAGCCGATTGGGGCGGTCGGCCTCGAAGTCCCGCTTCACCAGATCCCTCGGGCAGGCGGCTGTACTATCGGGCACCGTAGTACGTACGCGTTTGCCTCGCCGCACGCCTTCAATACCCAATCGGCGCATCAGACGTTCGACCGTGCAGCGAGCGACCGTCACGCCTTCCCGATTCAATTGCTTCCAGACCTTGCGGGCGCCGTATACCCGAAAGTTCTGCTCCCAGACACGTTGGATCTGTCCCATGAGTCGTTCATCCTTCTTGGCTCGTTGGCTGCGCAGTTCGGGATTGCGGCATCGCGCGGCGTGGCGCCAGTACGCTGACGGGGCGACCTGCAACACCTTGCAGACCGGCTCGACCCCATACAGGTCTCGATGCTGGTTGATGTAGGCGTTTACTTCTTCAGGTCGCGGTCGAGCGCCGCCTGAGCGAAAAAAGCGCTAGCGGACTTCAGAATTTCATTGGCCCGGCGCAGTTCCTTGACTTCGCGCTCAAGCGCCTTGATGCGTTCGCTCTCCTCGGTGGTCACGCCAGGACGTACACCGCTATCGACCTCGGTGCGCTGCACCCACTTGAGCAGCGTATAAACCGAGCAGCCGATCTTCGGCGCGATGGACTGGGCCGCAGCCCACTGGGAGGGGTACTCGTCACGGTGCTCCTGCACCAAGCGCACGGCGCGCTCACGGACTTCAGGGGAAAACTTGTTGCTCTTGCTCATGGCTTCATTCTCTCAAGAATTGAAGCCTCCTCAAAATCCAGGGCGATTCACTCCACTCAATCCAAGGATAACCATGGATAAGCAAGTTGAAGCTTTTCAAGCTATCGATACGGCATTGGCCGCCGACGCCCTGGATCGGCTCGGCATCGAAAGCGGCTGCCTGGGCATTCGCCAGATCGTTACTGGTACCCGCGCGGTCGGGCGCGCTTCCACTGTGCGCTTTCGTCCCGTCAATCGCGTGAATCCTCCCAACAATGTGGACTTTCTCGATGAAGTTCCAGCCGGCAACATCGCCGTCCTGGACAATGGTGGTCGAGAGTACTGCTCGGTTTGGGGCGACATCATGACAGTCCATGCCATCACCAAAGGCCTGGCCGGAACCGTGGTAGACGGGGTTTGCCGGGACATTATAAAAATGCGCGAACTCCACTATCCGATGTTCAGCCGCGGCACCTTTATGCAAACCGGCAAAGACCGCATCGAAACCGATGCTATCAATGTTCCCGTCACGGTCGGCGGCAGGCAAGTATGTCCGGGCGACATCATCATTGCCGATGACACGGGAGTGGTGGTGGTGCCCGCCGCCAAAGCGGATGAAGTGATCGCCATCGCGAAAGAGATAGAGGCGGCTGAAACGGCGATCATCGAGTTGCTCCAACAAGGTAGAACCTTGCGCGAGGCCAGGGAGATCCGCGGCTACTACACCTTGCAAACCAAACGTTGAGGACCAGAGCGGCCTCATGGCCGCTCTCCACCCAGAGGATAAGGAGATAACGGTGTTCATTCAACACTTCACCTTGGCGGCAGCCTTGTTTGCCAGTGTCGGCACATTATCGGTCGCCGTGGCACAGGCCAGCTGGCCTACCCAACCAGTGAACCTCATGATCGGCGCTCCTCCCGGCGGCTCCATGGACGTTCTTGCGCGTTTGATCGCGGCGCCCCTTGGCAAAGCGCTGGATCAACCCGTGGTCGTTCTCAACCGACCTGGCGCGGGTCAAGTAGTGAGCACACAAGCGGCCGCGGCGGCCACTGACGGCCACACGGTGCTCCTGGGGACCGAAGGCATTGCGCTCAACGTCACGCTGCAGCCCAACTATCCGGATCCACGAGAAGCGCTCGATCCCCTCATGCTTCTGACACGCTCATCGCTGTCGATCGTGGCGGCCCCGCAAGCTCCCTATCAGAACTTATCCGATGTGGTGGAGGCCGCCAAAGCCAGACCAGGGGCGATCCCGTACGGTTCCGCTGGCGGCACCGCGACCCTCAGCAACCTCATCATGGTGGGTCTACAGGCCGCGACCGGCACGCAACTGCTGCACGTTCCCTATGGCGGTGGCGCGCCGGCCGTTCAGGCCACCATGGCGGGCCAAACCGAACTGACCGCGGGCACTTCCTTCCTGATCCAACCCCAGGTGGATGCTGGAAGATTGAAAGCGCTCGCGGTTACCTCAACCACGCGGGATCCCAGTCTGCCTTCAGTACCGACGCTGGCAGAGTCAGGGTATCCCGACTTGGCCGGTTACGCCTGGTGGAGTATTTTCGTGCCACGCTCAATGCCCCAGAATGTGAAGCAACAGCTGCACGAAGAGCTGCGCGAGATCATGCAATCGCCGGCGATGCGTGATCAACTGCAATCTCAGGGCATGGAGGTCGTGGCTTCGCCGCAAGCAGAGTTCGCGAAGTTCTTTGACGATGAGATCGCCAAGTGGGGCAAGCTCATCGCTGATAACAACGTCATGGCCGGCCAATAACTGCTCGAGGCCGCGCAACCCGGTCGGCGGGTACGCGGCATAAAGTCCCGTACGCATCGGAACAAGAACACTCCCGCCAGGCCGCCGGCGCCCTACAATGGCATGATCCAGTCCGCGACAGAGTCATCCTATGGCAACGGCCACATCCCAACGCGCCACTTCCGCCTCGGAAGCCGAGCTCGTGCAGGGTCATCTCATTCAGGGCCCGGACGCCGCGCTGCCTAAAAGCGAACGAACTGCGCCGCAGCCCCCGCTTTCAACGCCTTCGTTTTTTGTTCTCGAACGTCTGGCCACCCCGCTGGGCCAACTGTTGCTGGCCACCGACGAACAGGCCAGGTTGCGGGCGGTGGATTGGCAAGATCACGAAGAGTCCATGCACAGGCTGCTGCGCCGGCAGTACGCTGGAACGGCTATCGAGCTGCGCGAAACCTCGACCATTTCGCCGGCCAGGCGGGCGATGCAGGCCTACTTCGACGGCGAGATCGACGCCATCGATACGCTGGAGGTGGCGACGGGCGGCACGGAGTTCCAGCGTGCGGTGTGGACGGCGCTGCGCACGATTCCCGGCGGTGAAACCCTGAGCTACCGCGAGCTGGCGCTACGCCTGGGCCGCGCGTCGGCCACGCGGGCGGTGGGGCTGGCCAACGGCGCCAACCCGGTCAGCATCGTCGTGCCGTGTCACCGGGTAATCGGCAGCAATAGCACGCTCACGGGCTACGGCGGCGGCCTGCCGCGCAAGCAATGGCTGCTGGACCATGAGCGACGCTGGTGGGTTGCGCAACATCCTTCGGCGCCAGGTGCTTCAGTACAGCTGACGCTCGGCCTCGCGTAGCGACCGGGACGCCGGCGGCGGATCCCGCCCGCTGACTGTCTGGCCACGGTATCATTCTCGCCGCAAGCGCGTGGACAAACCACCGGTGATGGCGTACACCTCGCCGGTAATGTAGGCACTTTCCCGAGAAGCCAGGAACAGGGCGAGATGCGCCACTTCATCCGCTTCGCCAAAACGGCCGGCGGGGATCATGTCCAGCAAGCGGCGATTGGTATCGCCGGTGGCGGTGTCGGCCATCGGCGACGCGATCCGGCCGGGAGCGATGGCATTGACGGTGACGCCCGAAGGCGCCAGTTGCGCCGCCATCGATCGGGTGAGGGAGTTGAGCGCGGCCTTGGAAGCATCGTAGTGGGCGCCCGCCAGGCCCACGTAAGCCAGCGAGCCCACCGACGACATATGCACGATACGGCCATGGCCGCGGGCGCACATGCCCGGTGCCAGATGCCGGCTCATGTAGAAGGCGCCGTTCAGATTGACCGCGAACACCCGCTGCCATTCCTCGGGCGGAATATCCAGTACTTCACGCGCCCTGCCCTCGTGCTTGGGCGAGATGCCGGCATTATTGATCAGTACGGTCGTCGGTCCCAACTCGGCTTCCAGGCTCGCACACGCCCGAGCGCAAGCCGCATCGTCGCCGACATCGATCGCCACGCCCGCGGCCCTGACGCCCGCTTGGCGCAAGGCGGCCACCATCCGTTCGAGTTCATCTTCCTGCTTGTCCACCAACCCCACCGCCGCGCCCGCCGTCGCGAAGCGCCGCGCCAGCGTGGCTCCGAGGCCGCCGGCCGCCCCCGTGACGATGACCGTTGCTCCCTGAAAATCCCATGAAGCCATGCCTTTCCTCCCTCCCTGGTCGGGCCTGTCCGATCGCCACCGATCGCGAACGCCGATTGTAGAAGAGGCCCGGCACCAATCGACCCGGGCACACTCCCGCGCTGCATGGCACAATGGGCGTTTACCCTGAAATCTCTTGCGCTCGCCCCGTATGACCACCCCAAACCCTGCTCCCGTCAATTTTCTGCGGCACCAGATCGAAGCCGATCTGGCGAACCAACGCTATGCTGGCAAATTGTGGGCGGACGCTCCGGCCGGGGCGGCACGCTTGGCGGCCGAGGGCCAGCCCGATCCGGCCCGCATCCGCACGCGGTTTCCGCCGGAGCCCAACGGCTACCTGCATATCGGGCATGCCAAGAGCATCTGCCTCAATTTCGGGCTGGCGCGCGATTACGGCGGCATATGCCACCTGCGCTTCGATGACACCAATCCCGAAAAGGAAGAACAGGAGTACGTCGACGCCATTCTCGATCTCGTGCAATGGCTGGGTTTCGATTGGCATGCCAATGGTGTCGATCACTGTTATTTCGCCAGCGATTATTTCGACTTCATGTACGAGTGCGCCGAAGCGTTGGTGGAAGCTGGCCATGCCTATGTCGACGAACTCAGCGCCGACGACATGCGGGCGTTGCGCGGCACCCTGACCGAGCCTGGCACCGACTCGCCCTGGCGCTCTCGGCCCGCCGCGGAGTCGCTGGCCCGCTTGCGCGAAATGCGCGCCGGCCAGCATCCCAACGGCAGCATGGCGCTGCGGGCGCGTGTCGATATGCGTTCGCCCAACATCAATATGCGCGACCCGGTGATCTATCGCATCCGTCACGCCGAGCACCACCGTACCGGCAACAACTGGCCCATTTATCCAATGTATACCTATGCGCATCCGATCGAGGACGCGCTGGAAGGCATCACCCATAGCGTATGCACCCTGGAGTTCGAAGACCAGCGGCCGTTCTACGACTGGGTGCTGGCCCGCCTGGTGGAACTGGGCAAGTTGAGCGAGCCGCTGCCGCACCAGTACGAGTTCGCCCGGATGAACCTGGAGTACATCGTCACCAGCAAGCGCAAGCTGCTGCAACTGGTGCAAGAGGGTCACGTCGACGGCTGGGACGACCCCCGCATGCCCACGCTGGCGGGACTGCGCCGCCGTGGCTACACGCCCGCCTCCATCCGCCTGTTGTGCGATCGCACAGGCGTGTCCAAGTCGGATTCACGGCTCGACTACGCCCTGCTCGAACAAGCCCTGCGCGACGACCTCGATCCCATCGCTCCGCGCCGGGTGGCGGTACTCGATCCGGTCAAGCTGATCATCACCAACTGGCCCGAAGGCCACGAAGAGCTCTGCCAGGCGCCGCTCAACCCGCACAATGCCGAAGCGGGCCAGCGCGAGTTTCCGCTCACGCGCGAGCTTTACATCGAGCGCGATGACTTCCGCGAGGAACCGCCCAAGAAGTACTTCCGCCTGTTCCCCGGCAACCTGGTGCGGCTCAAGTATGGCTATGTGGTGCGCTGCACCGGCTGCGTCAAGAACGACGCCGGCGAGGTCATTGAAGTCCATGCCGAATACCTGCCCGACACCCGCAGCGGCACGCCGGGCGCCGACAGCGTGAAGGTCAAGGGCAACATTACCTGGGTGAGTGCCGGGCATGCCGTCGCGGCCGAGATCCGGCTCTACGATCGCCTGTTCAGCGAACCGCATCCGGATGGCGGCGGCCGCGACTTCATCGCGGCCCTCAATCCAGAGTCGTTGCGTATCGTGCGAGGCTGGATCGAGCCTGGTGTGGAAATGAAGCCGGGCACCACCTGGCAGTTCGAGCGGCTGGGCTATTTTGCCGCCGACGCCAAGCTCTCGAGCGCCGGTGCGCCGGTGATCAATCGGGTCACCACTCTGCGCGACTCCTGGGGCAAGGCCGGCTGAGCCCATCCACCTCGCGGCCTGCCGTTCGCTTTCCGGCGATTAAGGATTTCCGCCTTGGCCCTGCCCGGGGTCAGGCGGTTGTCCTGACCCTGACCCGCAGGCGCCGCACAGCCGCCGGTTGCAGCGCCCTGGCCTGCTCGGCGCAATCGAAGCTGCGTTCGTGGGCCTCGAGGTTACCGCAGGCGTCGGCGCGAACGACGGTCTGGGCACGCGTGCCGTAGCCGGCGCCGACGATGAACACCGGCGACAACAGCCGCTCCCATTCGGCCGAGATCCCGGTATCGGGCAGCTCGGACTCGTCGGCCGGCGTGGGATCGCTGAGGAAAGCCAGACAGGCATCCACCAACCCCGCATCGTTATCGTCAACGCCGGCCAGTCTGGCCTTCAGGCGCGTGAGCTTGGGCCACGGCGTATCGAGCACGGCATTGGACAGGCCATATACCCCCGCCGGCAATTCGCGGGCCTCGCCCCCCTCCTGGTTGCCGCAATACCAGACACTGGGCGCCCGACCCGCCGCGCCGTAGATCTCGCCAACGATGAGGTTGAAACCGTTGTAGCGCGACGCCCGTGCCGTTACCTGACGGGCGTACTCGCCGGGGCTCATCGTTCCTTGCAGGAACCCCACCGCCAGTTCGCCCCGCGAAGCCGCGCCATTGTTCTGCGGCACGCCGTTGCGGAAGTTGGTGAGGGCGGCAAAACGGCCGCTGCAGGTGAGGCCCAGCCATGTACCCCCTGCCTGCAGATCGCGCCCCGCCCAGATGCCGGAAGGGTTGCTCCACCACTCGGCGGGCGCCGAGGGACGGGCGTAGAACTCGTCGCGGTTGGCCAGCAGCAAAAGTGGCTGGTCGCTGCCCGGATTCCAGGAGAAAGCGATCAGACACATAAGCCCCTCCCGCGCGTCATCGGCCGGCCACGGCCATGCGCCCGATCAGGATCGAACCGGTGGACTTGGTGCCGCGCACGATGCGATCGGCGCCAACCGCGACGATGTCGCGAAACATCTCGCGAAGATTGCCGGCGATGGTGATCTCCTGGACGGCATGCTGGATCACGCCGTTCTTCACCCAATACCCGAAAGCGCCACGGGAATAATCGCCGGTAACGTAATTGACGCCCTGCCCGATGAGCTCGGTGACCAGCAGGCCGGTACCCAGGCGACGCAGCATGGCGGCAAAGTCGTCTTCCGGCTGAGTAAGCCGCGAACTGAGCGCCAGATTGTGCGAACCGCCGGCGTTGCCGGTGGACTTCATGCCCAGCTTGCGGGCGGTATAGGTGGAGAGCAGGTAGCCTTGCAGGGTGCCGGCGTCGACCAGGCAGCGGCGCTGCGTGCGCACGCCCTCGTCGTCGAAGGCGGCGGTGCCGAAAGCGCCCGGCAGGAAAGGATCTTCTTCCACATCGATGTGATCGGAGAAGACCGGCTTGCCCAGGCTATCGATCAGGAAGCTGGTGCCGCGATACAGCGCGCCGCCGCTGACCGCCTGCGTGAGGGAACCCAGCAACCCGCAGGCCAAAGGCGCCTCGAACAGCACGGGATACTGACCGGTTCGGATACGCCGCGCGCCCAGTCGCGACAAGGCGCGCTCGGCCGCATAGCGGCCCACCTGCGCCGGATCGGCCAAGCGCCGGGCATCGCGGTGGGTGGTATACCAGTCGTCGCGCTGCATGGCGTCGCCGGTGCCGGCGATCGGCGCCACCGACACGCTGTGCCGGGTGTAGGGATAGCCGCCGAGAAAGCCGCGGGTATTGCCCATGACGAAGTGCCCCGCATAGGTGGACACCGTGGCGCCATCGGAATTGGTGATGCGCAGATCGGCCTGCAGCGCGGCGCGCTCGGCCTTGCGGGCCAGGCGCGCGGCGCCATCGGGATCGATGTCCCAGGGATGGTAAAGCTGGAGGTCCGGCACGGCCTCGAGGTAGAGATCGTCGGCCTCGGGCAGGCCCGCGGCCGGATCCGCCGCCGTGTGGCGGGCGATATGCCAAGCCGCGCGGACGGTGTCGCTTACCGCCGCCGGCGAAAAGTCGGAGGTGGAAGCCGAGCCGCGCTGCTGGCCGTGGTAGACGGTGATGTCGAGCGAACGATCGCGCGTTTGCTCCACGGTTTCGAGCGAGCCGTGGCGGACGGTGACGCCCAGGCCCTGGCTCTCGGAGACCTCGGCCGCGGCGTCGCTGGCGCCGATCTGGCGGGCCTCCTGCAGCACGCGCTCGACGAGTTGGCGGAACGGGGCGGCGTTGGCGGAGACGAAGGAGGAATCTGGCATGGCGTCGGTGTGCGGGTGAAGCAGTTATGATAGCCAATTGTGCGCCTGCCGTTTTTGTCCGAGCCATGCCCCGCGTCCCATCCCACCTGCTGGTCGACCCCACCGCCCAGCGCGACGACACCGAACCCGAATACCGCGGCCCCAGCAAATCGCAGCGCAAGCGCGACATGTCGGCCCTGCAAGAATTGGGTGAAAAACTCGTCGCTCTACCCGCCTCGCGCCTGGCGCAATTGCCGCTGGCCGAGCGCTTGCTCGACGCCATCCGCGAAGCCCAGCGCATCAAGAGCCACGAAGCCCGTCGCCGGCAACTACAGTATGTGGGCAAGCTCATGCGCGAGGCCGACGCCGAGACCATCGCGGCGCAGTTGCACGAATGGGACAGCGGCTCTCGCGAACAGAATGATCGTTTCCATGCCCTTGAGCAATGGCGCGACCGCCTGCTCGAAAGCGACGACGCCCTTACCGTCCTGCTCGACCACCGGCCCGGCCTCGACATTCCCCACCTGCGCAACCTGATCCGCCTGGCCCGCCGCGAACAAGCGCACAACGCCGGCCAGCCCGAAGGCCAAACGCCGCAGCGCAAACACTACCGCGAACTCTTCCAGACCCTGAAGCAGATCCTGGACGAGTCCGCCGCCACCTGAATCCCCTCTTCGTTCGAGGCCGGCCAACCCGGCCTTTTCACCACTGATGACAACCTCCCTGCTCGACAGTCTCGAAATCACCACCGGCCCCAACCCCCAGCGCAGCGTCGTCTGGCTGCACGGCCTGGGCGCCGATGGCCACGATTTCGCGCCCATCGTTCCCGAACTCGACCTTGCCGGCCTGCCCGACGTCCGCTTCGTATTTCCGCACGCCCCGGTGCAGCCCGTCACGATCAACGGCGGCATGGCCATGCGGTCGTGGTACGACATCCTCGGGCTGGACCTGCCCCAGCGCGAGGATGCCGCCGGCATCCGCGCCTCCCAGGCCATGGTGGAAGCCCTGATCGCGCGCGAACGCGAGCGCGGCGTGGCCAGCCACCAGCTCGTGCTGGCGGGATTCTCGCAAGGCTGCGCCATGACGCTGCACACCGGCCTGCGCCATGCCGAACCCCTGGCCGGCCTGATGGGGCTATCCGGCTACCTGCCCCTTGCCGACACCTTGCTCGACGAGCGCGCGCCCGCCAACCTGGCCACGCCGATCTTCCTCGCCCACGGCACCCAGGATCCCGTGGTGGCCCTGGCACGCGCCGAGGCCAGCCGCGATCGCCTCGCCAGCGCCGGCCATCCGGTGGAATGGCATACCTATCCCATGCCGCATTCGGTACATCCGCGCGAGGTCCAGGACATTGCCGCCTTCCTGCGGCGCGTGTTGGCCTGAGCCCGGGTCTGGAGAATTCCGCGCCGCTGGCGGGGCAGCGGCCTTGATCCGCGTCAAATCCCCGCGACACCACGCTGGCTAAGGGATGACTCGTCTTCATCCCGCCCGCATTCGATGGTAAAAACAAAACAATCATCTGACAGCCACCCAGGAGGCCGCATGTTCAAGAAGGTTCTCATTCCCACCGACGGCTCCCCGCTGTCAGTGCAATCCGCCAACGCCGGCATTCTGTTCGCCAAATCGGTCCATGCCGAAGTCGTGGCGCTGCATGTCACCCAACCCTTTGCCGCCACCATCGGTTTCGATGGCATGGCCGCGGCCTACGCGATCACCGATGAGTCCTACGAAAAAGCCGCCGCCGAGCAAGCGGCCGAGTACCTGAGCGCCATCCTCGACCGCGCCGCCACCGCGGGCGTCAAGGCCGAATCCTGCTCCGTGTCGAACTTCAACGTAGCCGACGGCATCGTCCAGGCCGCGCAGGAGAATCACTGCGACCTGATCTTCATCGGCAGCCACGGCCGCAGCGGCCTCTCGCGCCTGTTGCTGGGCAGCGTCACCGCCAAGGTGCTCTCGCTGTCGCACACCGCGGTTCTGGTGTATCGCGTGAAGGAAGAAAAAGACAAAGACCATCATCACAAAGGTTGATGCCCCTTAAGGCCGGCGCCCCTCAGGCCCGGCCTTTTCCGCTTCAGGGCAGATCGATTCTCACCACGCTATCCAGGGCGTCTTTACGCCAGAATGGATGCTTGTCGCCATGCGGCGCCTTGACCGTGACATACAGTGTGTCGCCGTCGGGTGACAGCGCCAGGCTGTTGGGATGGGCGGGCAGATCCACGGTGCGCTGAACCGCGTAGGTATCAGCATCGATAAAGGTCACCGCGCCAGTGCCGCCGGGCCGATCCCGCGACACGCCGCGCTGTGTCGTATAGAGCTCGTTGCGCTCGGGGTTGAAAACAACATCCAGTAATCCGGCCCCTTCGATCGGAATCTGCCGGATCAGCTCGCCCGATGCCGTATTGAACACATACACCTGGTTGCTGTTGGCGTCGGTGCTGAACAGACGCTGGCCCTTGGCGTCCAGCGCGGCATTGATGAAGAAATGCCGCGAGCCTTCTTTGGTATTGGCGGTGCTGTCGCCGGTGGAAAAGCGGCCGACGATTTCGCCCGCATCCGGATCGATCACCAGGATCTCGTTGATGCCGCCCTGGCTCACATACAGGCGATTGGCGTCTTCGTCGTAGGCGGCGCCCGCCGTCCAGATGCCGTCGCTGGTGATGGTATGCGTCAGTGTATTGGTGTTGCCATCCACGACCCACACCAGGCCGGGCTGGCCGGGGCTGGTCACGAAAATGCGATTGTTTTTCTCGTCGACGATAACCTTGCGAGTATGGGGCACCGATTCCTCGCCCTTCGCATTCCGAACCGGGACCGCCAGCGGGATCACGCCCCTGACCGTCCCGCTGACGGCATCCACCACAGTGATGGAACCGTCCAGCGTATTGCCCACGTATAAAGTACCGGTTGCATGGTTCAACCCCAGGGCGAAGGACCGTTGCGGCACCTGTATGGTTTGCAAGGTCTGGAGCGTGCGAGCATCGAGGCGATGGATGAAGCCGGCGTTCTGCGGTTCGAAACCGTTGATGGTGGCCACGAAAACCGAGTTACCGTCGGCCGCTGCGGCCACCTCGTAAACGCCTTGGAAAGCGTCCTGCCTCAGCAACGGCGCCGAGGCGATGGAAAGGGCTTCTGCCACAACCTGGCTGGGAGCCGTCTGGCAACCTGCCAGCAAGAGTGCCGCGGCCGCCAAAGCCAGGAACCGTGCGGTAAACGAGACATGAGAAAACATGGATGCTCCAGGTGGACGGCCGGCAGATCATGGGCGGCCAATTCACCATATTAGCAATCATTCTCATTACAGAAAAGAAGTTTAAGGCAGGAGCACGATCGACCCGGCGAGCCGGCCGGTCTCGGCGGCGCGATGCGCCTGCGCGGCTTCGGCCAAGGGGTACGTAGCGGCGATCTCGATCTGCAACGCCCCGGTGCGCACCAGCTCGAATAACTCGCCGCAGGCGCTGCGCAATGTGGCGGGCGTGTTGGCATGCCAGCCGAAGCCGGGTCGGTAAAGGGCGAAATAGCCTTTTTGCGCCAGCAGCATGACGTTGAAAGGCGGCACAGGGCCCGAGGCATTGCCGTAATTGATCATCGCACCGAAAGGCCTGAGGCAATCGAATGACGGCAGGAAAGTATCCTTGCCAACGCCATCGAGCACGGCGGCGACTCCTTCTGGCACCAAGCGGCGCACCGCGGGGACGAAGTCCTCCTGCCGATACAGAATGGTGTGGTCGCACCCTCGGCGCCGGGCCAGCTCGGCCTTTTCCGGGCTGCCGACCGTGCCGATCACGGTGGCGCCCAGGTGTTTGTACCATTGGGCAAGAATACTGCCGACGCCGCTTGCGGCGGCGTGAATGAGAACCGCGTCGCCGGGCGATGGCCGGAAACACCGGTGCACCATGCCCGACGCCGTCAGACCCTTGAGCAGCATGCCGGCGGCCTGCTGATCGGTGATCCAGTCGGGCACTTTGACCAGATGGGTGGCCAGCACATTGCGCGCCTGAGCGTAGGCGCCCGTGTTCTCGAAGAACATACCCCCCACCCCGGCATAGGCTACCCGCTCGCCCGGCGTGAAGCCCTCCACCCCGCTCCCCACCGCCTCCACCACGCCAGCGGCTTCGTTGCCCAGAACGATGGGAAACGCCGGCCCATCGCCGAGGTAGAAGCCACCGCTACGTACATTGATATCGGAGAAGTTCAGGCCGATGGCGGTATGCCGGACTTGCACTTCGTTCGCCGCTGGCGGCGGCAGCTCGAGGTCGAGCGACTCGAGAACCTCGGGGCCGCCGTGGCGGGAAATGGCGATGGCTTTGATGAGGGGCATGATGGTGGCCAGATGGAGATCGTTGGCTTGCGATGGAGTCCGTGGTTAATTCAGGGCAATGTTCGCATCCCTGGCCACATGGTTCCAGCGATCGACCTCACGATCGATGAACGCCTTCATATCGGCTGCCCCCAGGCTGTACGGCTCGCTGCCATACTGGCGCACTTGGCTGGCGAAGGCCGGGGTTTTGACGATCTCCGCAAGCTCACGTTCCAGGCGCTCGCGAACTGCCGCCGGCGTGGCCGCCGGAACGGCTAGACCAGTCCAGGAGGTGACATCGAAACCCGGCAGCGTCTCGGACAGCGCCGGCACATTGGGCAGGGTCGGCCAGCGCTCGGCCGAAGACACTGCCAAGGCCCGCACCTGGCCGGATTGGATCTGGCCCATCAAAGCCGTCAGGCTGTCGACAACGACGTCCAGGCGTCCACCGATCAGGTCCGTGAGGGGGCCGGCGGATCCGGTATATGGCACATTCGTCCAGCGGATGTCGGCCGTGTTGGCAAACAACTCGCCTGTCAGGTGCTGCGTGGTGCCGCCGATGGCCCCGAAGGTCAGGGTGCCGGGCTTCTGTCGAGCGGCTTCGATCAGGGATTGGATGTCTTTGTAGGGGCTGTCGGCGCCAACGACAAACACCACGGGAAAGCTCGAGAGCATTCCCACCGGAACCAGGTCGCGGCGTAGATCGTAGGAAAGCTTGGAGTTCAACGCCGCCTGGACGCTGACGCCGGCGTTCAGCGTAGCAAGCGTATAACCGTCGGGCGCGGAGCCCGCCACGGCAGCCATCGCGATATTCTGGCCACCTCCCGGCCTGGCTTCGACAACTACGCTTTGTCCCAATCGCTCGCCCAGCGGCCCCGCTGCGCTTCGCGACATCAAGTCGGCATTGCCGCCCGCCCCACCGCCGTGGATGATCCGCAGCGCACGCTCGGGATAGGTTTGGCTCCATGCCGTGCCAAACGAGACGGCCGTAGCGAAAGCCAGGCCGGCGGTGGCCAGGTACTTGGTCATTGATCGTGTCATTGTGTCTGTCTCCGTTGAACCGACTTGTGTTTATGCGATGCCGGGCCTCACTCGGCCGGCCTCATCAAACGTTGCTTGATCGTCCCAAAAATCGATTTGCCGTCGTTGTCGAACATATCAAGCTCGACTTCGTCGCCATAGCTGAGATAGGGCGTTCTCGGCTCGCCATCCTCCAGCTGCTCGCGTGCGCGCTGCTCGGCGATGCAGCCGCTGCCACGGCTGCGGTCCTTGTTGGCCAAGGTGCCCGCACCCAGTAAGGAACCAGCCACCAGCGTGCGCGTATGGGCTGCGTGTTCTATCAGATCCGGATAGTCGAAAACGACATCCTGGCCCGGATCCAGCTCGCCCAGGCGCTCGCCGCGCACCAGGATGCGGTAGTTGCCGCCCGTGAGCATCCTGCCGTCCCAGAGCGGACCCAGCTCGTCCGGCGTTACCACGAATGGACCCATCGAGCTTTCCGACTTGCTCTGCAGGAAGCCGAATCCACGCGCCAGTTCCGGCGCCACCAAATGGCGCAGCGACACGTCGTTCAACAGGCCAAGCAGTTTGATATACGGTGCTGCGTTGGCCTTGGAGGTGCCCGCCGGCACATCCGAGGTGATGGCGACGATCTCGGCTTCCAGGTCTACCCCGAACGCATCATCCGCCGACAGCCGGATAGGATCGTGCGCGGCCATCATGGGACTTGCCACGGCCTGGTACATCAGAGGCTTCTCGAAGAAGTCCGCCGGGAGCGTGGCCCCCCTCGCCTTCCGGATGACCGAGATATGTTCCGGATAACAAGCGGCGTCGTAGAAAGCGAAGGCTCGTGGTAGCGGCGCGGCCAGCTTGCTGGTGTCGATGTCGAACATCCCCGGGCAATCGCCCCGTTCGAGCCGATCCGACAACTCACGTAACAGGGGCTCGCAGTTTTCCCAATCGTCCAACGCCGCTTGCAGCGTAGCGGCGATGCCAGTTGCCCGTACACCATGCAGCCGTGCTTTATCCACCACCAACAAGGTGCCGTCCGGTCCGCCTTCTCTCAGCGTGGCAAGAATCATGACGCTCAGACCTCTTCCACGTTGTCTTGTCGTTGATAACCTGTGCTGGCGCCAAACAGCGTGTGCCGCTGCGACCAATCGCGGGTTTTTTGCCACAACGCCAATACGGCGGGCGCTTCGTCTTCGAACGCTTTCATCCGTACCGGGTCGTGGCAGGTGCGAGCGGTGAGTTCAAGCCGATGACCCGACGGATCGAAGAAGTAAATCGATTCGATGAAATCATCGTGATTGGTCGGCCCGACGATTTCCAGTCCCTTTGCTTCCAGCTCGGCCTTGGCACGCATCAGGACGTCAACGCTTTCGACTTCAAAGGCAAAATGCTGAACCCAGTCGGGCGTATCAGGGTCGCGCCCCGACACCGTACCCGGCTCCTTGGGGCACTCGAAGAAGGCGATATTGCTGCCGTCTTCCATCTCAAAGAAGATGTGCAGATGAGGGCCATACTTGCCCGTCGAGGGTACGTGGTCTTCTCCCATGGCGTGCGAGAACTTGAGCCCGAGCATCTCGGTATAGAACTTCACGGTTTCGCCCGCGTCCTCGCAGCGAAACGCGGCATGATGTAGTTTTTTGCAGAGCATGGATGCCTCCAGTGGCGAGTTGACGGGCCGAGAGACGGGATGACACCGGTGATGTGCCATCTCCATCCTTGCCATCCGGAAGCCAGCACCTTGGCTTCACGGCATCCATGGTCGCCGAATGCCCTGCGGGCGCACAGTTGGATGATTACGCTAGGGTTTCCACCAATCCGTGCTTAGTTGTGCCCGATGAGCCGCGCGATGAGCTCGTTGGAAGTACCCACGCCGAACTTGCGCATCAGCCGCGCGCGATGCGCCTCGACCGTGCGATAGCCGATCCCGAGCAGCTTGCCGATCTCTTTGCTGCTCTTGCCCAGCACGAGAAACTGCACGACCTCGCGTTCACGGGAAGTCAGTTGCGCGGTGACCGGCCGCTTTTGGGAGATATCCTCGAACACCCACACGGCGGCCGAAAACGGATCGGCGCGATCAATGGCCTGGCCGGACACCTGGCACCAGAACAACCGGCCGTCGGCACGCTTCATGATGCGCTCATCCGAGTAGAGCGCCTTGTCCCGCATGACCAACAAAGCCCGGTCTCCGGTGTGCTCAAACTCGCTCGTCGAGGGATAAAGGCAGGCGAGCGACTTCCCTTCCAAGGCTCCGGGCGCGTATCCGAACATGGCCGAGAAAGCCCGGTTATGGGATTGCACCACGCGGCGCCGAGAGACCAGCAGACCCACGGGGGCCATATCGAAGGCCAATAGCAGGTCTTCCTGCACGTCGGACGGCAGCAATTGAATGCTCATTCTCGGACCCCTCGGGCAAACCCTAGTGTATTTGCACAACTACCAGCCGCAGCGCGGTGGCGCCACCATCACGACCTATCCACCTTTAACAAGGACACGACATGAGCGCCTCGATCGTGGGCTGGGCCCACCTCCCTTTCGGCCGCTTTGATAATCTTGATCTTGAGGATCTTATCGTACGCGCGGCCGGCGAAGCGCTTCAGAACGCCGAACTTGACGGCGCTTCCGTGGATGGCATCTGGCTGGGAAATCTGAACGGGGGTTTCAGCCCCGATATTTTTGCGTCGTCGCTGGCGCTGGGCGCTCATGCAGGCTTGCGCTGGAAGCCGGCCACGCGCCTGGAGAACGCCTGCGCCTCGGGCTCCGCCGCACTCTATGCCGCCTGCGATGCGATCGAATCGGGTCGCGCCCATATTGCCCTGGTGATCGGCGCCGAAAAGATGACTGGTGTCAGCGGCGATGAAGTCACCCGCATCCTGGCTCAATGTGGATACTCGGGCGAGGCAGGAAACCCCCAGGGTGGTTTTCCCGGCATCTTTGGCCAAGTGACACGCGCCTACTTCGAGCGCTACGGCAATCACTCGAGCACCCTGGCCAAGATCGCAGCCAAGAACCACGCCAATGGCGTGGCCAATCCCTGGGCCCATATGCGGCGGGATCTCGGCTTCGAGTTCTGCAATACTGTATCCGAAAAAAATCCCTATATTTCAGAGCCGCTGCGCAAAACAGACTGTTCTTTGGTATCGGATGGCGCCGCGGCGCTGGTGTTGGCGAGCCAAGCAGCGGCAAGGAGCTTTGCTCGCACGGTGGCGTTTCGATCGCGGGTGCAGGTCAACGACCTTTTACCTCTGGCCAGCCGGGATGTCGTGGCGTTCGAAGGCCCTGCCCGCGCCTGGCAACGCGCCCTGGCCGACGCGGGTTGCGAGGTGAACGACCTTCACCTGGCGGAAGTGCATGATTGCTTCACGATCGCCGAACTGCTTTCGTACGAAGCGATGGGCCTGGCACCCGCCGGGCAAGGCCACCGCGCGATCGATAGCGGAATGGTCATGCGTGACGGCCCTCTTCCCGTCAACGCCTCGGGCGGCTTGAAGGCCAAGGGTCATCCCATTGGCGCCACCGGCGTTTCGCTTCATGCCGTGGCGGCCATGCAATTGTGCGGCGAAGCAGGCGGATTCCAGGTACCAGACGCCACGCTTGCCGGCGTCTTCAATATGGGCGGCGCCGCGGTCGCCAACTATGTCAGTATCCTCGAACGTACACGATGAATATCGCCAATCTTCTTCGGCGTAGCGGACAGGTCCACGCCGATCGTCCCGCCGTCTGGCATGGCGACGAACTCCGCTTCGATTACCAGACCCTGGCCCATCGCACCGCCGCGCTCGCAGGTTTTCTGCGCCAGGCCTTCAAGGTGCTGCCTGGCGAGCGTATCGCCATTTTCGCCACCAATGTGCCTGAATACCTGGAGGCGCTGCAGGCTATCTACTGGGCTGGCGCCGTGTCGGTTCCGGTCAATGCCAAGTTGCATCATCGCGAACTGGCGCATGTGCTCGCGGATGCAGAGCCGTGCCTATGGTTGGTCACGCCCGATCTGCTTCAAACAGCCATCGACGCCGGCGCCAACGAGTCGCAATTGCTTGTGCTCGGCTCGCCGGCCTATCGCGAGGCGTTGTTCGCGGCGCCCGCCGAGTTGACTCCACGCCAGCCCGACGACTTGGCCTCCTTGTTCTACACCTCGGGAACAACAGGACGCCCGAAAGGCGTGATGCAAACCCACCGCAACTTGCTGGCGATGACGGCGTGCTACTTCATGGACGTCGACGACGTACACGCGGATGACGCCATGCTCTACGCTGCGCCGCTCTCGCACGGCGCCGGCCTGTATCACTTCGCCCACATGGCCCGCGGCGCACGGCACGTGGTCCCGCGATCCGGCGGCTTCGACGCCGAGGAAATCATGGCTTTGGCACAGTCTGTTGGACGCTTGTCGTTCTTTGCGGCGCCAACGATGGTGCGTCGCCTGGTGCAGCATGTGCGCAGCGTTGGCGCCGACACCCGCGGCATCAAAACAATCGTCTATGGCGGCGGCCCCATGTACCTGGAAGACATCAAAACAGCGCTGGATGTACTGGGCCCCCGTCTGGTCCAGATCTATGGCCAGGGCGAAAGCCCAATGACGATCACCGCCTTGTCTCGCGACACTCTGGAACAACGGGGCGACCCTGATTGGCTGCGCCGCGCGGCTTCCGTCGGCGTGGCCCAGACTGCCGTCGAAGTCGCGGTGGTGGATACCGCGGGTCGAACGCTCGGCCCTTCACAGTTAGGCGAGGTGGTGGTGCGCGGCGCCACGGTGATGGCTGGCTACTGGCGCAATCCCGAAGCCACTGCCGGCACCCTGAAGGATGGCTGGCTATACACGGGCGATATGGGCATCCTGGATGAAGACGGCTTTCTCACCCTGAAAGATCGCTCGAAAGATCTAATCATCTCGGGCGGTTCCAACATCTATCCCCGCGAGGTGGAAGAAGTCCTGCTGATGCATCCCGCCGTGAATGAAGCCACCGTCGTTGGCATGCACGACCCCGAATGGGGCGAGGTCCCGGTGGCGTTTCTCGCGCTTCATGCGGAAACCCGCACCGATACAGCAGAGCTGGACGCCTGGTGCCTCCGCCACTTGGCGCGATTCAAGCGACCCAAGCACTACCGGGTGGTCGACTCCCTGCCCAAGAATAGCTATGGCAAGGTCCTCAAGACCTTGTTGCGAGAACAGCTCGAGTTCGACGTCATCGCCGCCCATCTTCCATCAGCAGACTGACTCCACCCTGGCTGCGTTGGTCAGCGCGCGCGCCGCACCAAAAAAATCCCCGCTGGTGTTTCAGCGGGGATTTTTGAGCTCAAAACCCGAACCTCAGTTCTGCAATTGCTGCAGCAAAACATCAAGGATGCGGCCCGCAGTGGGGCTGCGGTCGGGGTTGCCGTCGGCATCGAGCACCGTGACCCGGGTGGCGCCGCCCACATCGGTGAGCTGCACGCGGTACTGCGGCGCCTGGGGAGGCGGCTTGCGCGAGAACAGGCGGGAGAAGAAGCCCGGCTCGGCCGGCTGGACGGCGTCGACATCGACGTAGCGCACGAAATACTGGCCCATGGTGCGGTCGCGGTCTTCGACCGTAAAGTTGCCGCGATCCAGCGCGAGGCCCACGCGGCGCCAGGCACGGTCGAAGGGCTCCTGGATGTCGAGGGCGCCTTCGGCGCCGGAGCCCGTGGCGACCTGGGTGAGCTGCACCGGAACCGTGGGGGTGGTGGCGGCTTGCGCGATCGCGGCGTCGGCCTGCTCCTGGCTGGCGCCGAGGTAGACCATCAGACGGCTGAGCATGGCCGCGTCGAGTTGCGGATCGGGCTCGCCCTCGACCCAGACCGTGCGGCTCTCGGAGACCAGTTCCTCGACCATTTGCTGGTGCGTGATGTAGATCTCGATGGCGCCGCCCGAGCCGCGTTCAAAGCGCGTGCGAAAGCGTTCGCGCTTGCCGCTGTCGTATACCTGGTCGATCACCCGGCCCAGCGTGCGGCGCAGGAAATCCTGCGGAATGTTGGCGCGGTTCTCGGCCCAGTCGGTTTCGATGATGCCGGCGGCCGGGTTCTCGGTGTTGATCGTGAAACCCTGGCTGCGCCAGAAATCGAGGGTTTCGTCGTAGAGCTGGTCTGCCGAACGGTTGACCACCAGCCAACGGTTCATGCCATCGCGCTCGACCCGGATATCCTCGTACTGGGGCAGCACCCGAGATTGCTGATGGCTGGCGCCTACCGCCTGGCGCTGCGCCTGGGCACTGGCGTACTCGGAGTACGTCGTGCCGCCCGGCGCCTGCGGCACCTGGAAACGCTGGCTGGGCGGCACCTGGGTGAGGTCGGGAGGTACCGACAGGCCATTGCCTCGGATCGGAGCGCTACTCTGGTAGTCGACGGATTCTTCCTTGCCCAGGAACTGGTTAACGGAACTGCATCCCGCCAGCGCAAGCAACACGGCCACACTACCGGCAATACGCAAATCTTTGATCATGAAGAGGCTCTCTCGGAAGCACCGGACGCCATGACGACCGGCGGCACGGCCTTGGCCGCGCCGTAACGGAACGAACATCGTTACAAGGCCTGGGCGGCGCGCAAGGCGGCGCGCACGGCTTCGTGATGCTGTGGGTTGAGTTCGCACATGGGGAGTCGATACCCCAGTTGGGTACGCCCCATTTCGGCCAAAGCCCATTTTACGGGGATGGGGTTGGCTTCCAGGAACAAGGCGCGGTTGAGCGCCGACAGTTGCGTGTCGATCCGCCGCGTGGTGGCGACATCGCCGGCCATGGCGGCCTGGCAAAGCTCGGCCATCAGGCGCGGCGCCACGTTGGCGGTAACGGAAATATTGCCGTGGCCGCCGAGCAGCAGCATGGCCGCCGCCGTGGGATCGTCGCCGCTGTACCAGGCAAAGCCCGGCGGCAGGCGGCGGATGAGGTCGCAACCCCGGACGATATCGCCGGTGGCATCCTTGATGCCGATGATGCCGGGGACCTCGGTAAGACGCAGCACGGTGTCGTTGTGGATATCGGCCACCGTGCGACCCGGCACGTTGTAAAGCACCGTGGGAAGGTCCACGGCTTCGGCCACCGCCCGGAAATGACGATACAGCCCTTCCTGGCTGGGTTTGTTGTAATAGGGTACGACCTGCAAGCCGGCATCGGCCCCCACTTGGCGGGCGTATTGCGCGAGTTCGATGGCCTCGGCGGTGGAGTTGCCTCCCACGCCGGCGATCACCGGTACGCGCCGCGCCGCGTGCGCGACGGCGACCCGGATCAGCTCGGCGTGTTCTTCCATATCGACCGTGGGCGATTCGCCCGTGGTGCCAACCACGACCAGCGCGCCAGTGCCCTCGGCAATGTGCCAGTCGATCAGGCGGCGGTAGCTATCGTAGTCTAGGGTGCCGTCGGGCAGCATCGGCGTGACCATGGCCACGAGGCTGCCGCGGATGGACGGCGCGGCGACTGCGTTCATCAGAAAACTCCAGGGCTGCGTGCCGGACGGTCGCGCGCCACGAAAACCAAAAGGATCAAAACGACAAATTCTACCTTGTCTCGCGTAGCTCTGGAGGCTTGGGTTCAGGCCGGAGCGCTGTCGCGCTCTCGTCCGGGAAAGCCGAGGTCGCGTACATACTGGCGAATGTCGGGCGGCCAGGCCGCGGTCAGTTGATCGAAACGCGCGATATCGCCGGCATGGATGGCCATCAGCGCGTCGTCCGTGGCGGCCAGTCCCTCGCCCAGCACGCCCAGGCACTGGAACGCGACCGCGCTCGCCCTTTGGCGCAGATCCCGTTGTTGCTCCTCTTGCCAAGCATCATCGACGAGCCGGCGCAGCGCCGCCGACGCGCCGCCGGGCTGGGCCGCCAGCCAGGCCCACTGCGCGGGCAGCAAGGTGACTTCGCGGGCCAAAACGCCAAGCCGGGGCCGGCCCGAGCGCCGGCCGGCCATCGACTCGTCCGGCGCAAGCTTTGCGGCGGCGCGGCTCGCCAACCGATCCGGGTCTCCTCCCTCTTGCTCCACCGCCTGGCCGCGCTCGCCGGCGTCTTGCGTCGCCACCGCCGGGGGCCAGGCAAGCAGTCTGCCGCTGGCGTCGTCGAACAACAGCGGCCGGGCCTCGGGTTCGCGCACCAGATAACGTTCGAGATCGTCGATCACCTGCCGCAGCGGCCCGCGCGACACCATGCGCTGGTGGTCGAACGCGGTGGCTGGGAGCGAAGGCGTTAGTAGAGGCGGGCTGGACATGGCGGCGGCTGCGGGGGGCTTTGGAGGCGATTTGACAGAAGACCGCGAAACAGGCATTTTGAGGGTTTACCATAGTGCGCGCGTTCCGCACTGTTGATGCCGCGCCCCGCCCTCTACCGCCAACAACACCCAACTCCACGGAGAAACCATGGAACATCAACTGCCCCCCCTGCCTTTCGATAAAAACGCCCTCGAGCCGCACATGAGCGCCGAGACCCTGGACTACCACTACGGCAAGCACCATCAGGCCTACGTCACCAACCTGAACAAGCTGATCGCCGGCACCCCCTTCGAGAACAAGGATCTCGAAACCATCATCCGTGAATCCAGCGGAGGTGTGTTCAACAACGCGGCCCAGGTGTGGAACCACACCTTCTTCTGGAACTGTCTCACGCCCAAGGGCGGCGGCGAGCCATCCGGCGCGCTGGCTGACGCCATCGCCAAGAAGTGGGGTGATTTCGCCAAGTTCAAGGAGGCCTTCTCGGCCAGCGCCGTGGGCAACTTCGGTTCGGGCTGGACCTGGCTGGTGCGCAAGGCCGACGGTTCGGTCGACATCGTCAACACCAGCAACGCCGCCACGCCCCTGACCACCGACGACAAGCCCCTGCTCACCGTCGACGTCTGGGAACATGCCTACTACGTGGACTACCGCAACGCCCGTCCGAAGTTCGTCGAGACCTTCCTCAACAGCCTGGCCAACTGGAAGTTCGCCGAGGCCAACTTCGGCGGCTGATCACGCGCCGCGCCTTGCCTTGCCCGGAACGCCTTCCGGGCACTCCCCAAAAACCGCCGACGGAATTGCCGGCGGTTTTTTTAATCGCTCCAAGCCGGGCTGACCGTACGCGCGCGGATGAAGTCGCGGATCTCCCGCATCATGGCTTGCTGGGCCAAGGTTTGGGAATGGGATTTCGAGGTTGCCGCATACATTCTCCAAGGCAAGATGGGAGAGTGAATCGGGATGAAGCGGCACTTGGATCGCAGAACTTCGTCATAGACGCTCCCTTGGGTCGCGATCGTGAAGCCGTGCCCCTCCAGCACCAGGGATTTTGAAAGCGGCAAGCTATCCGACTCCATCACGAGATTGGGTCGAATTCCCTGCCGTTCGGCATGGACGTCGATCAGATCCCTCAGGGCCCGGCCCTTGGGCGCGAGGATCAGAGGCAGCGCCAACGCCTGGGCGAATGAGATCGACGGGTCGGCCGTCCGGGGTAGAGGTACGGAGCGTGCCATCGAATAAGGCGCGATCAGGCCCGCTGAAGTTGTCATCAAGGGCAGGGTTTCGAGCTCGGATTCCGTCGGTGAATGCGTGAGGATGGCGAGATGGATCCGATGGGCCATGAGGGCGGCCGTGAGGCGGTCGGGAGCGTCTTTCATCACGCGCAGGAATACGCCGGGATACTTGGCGCGAAACTGAGTCAAGACTTGAGGCAAGAGGCTCTCCCAAGTAGCCCAGGTGGCCCAGGTAATGCCGATCGATAGAATGCCACTTGGCGCTTTGGCAGCCATACTGACGGTGTGCTCCAAAGCGTCGAAGCGAGCCAGGATCGCCTTGGCCTCGTTCAGCAACTGCTCACCGGCCTCGGTGGCTTCGAGCCGACGCCCCTCGCGGCGGAACAAGCGCACTTTATAGCCACGCTCAAGGGTTTGAATCTGTCGGCTGATGGCCGGCTGCGTGATTTGCAGGGCTGCTGCCGCCTTCGAATAATTGCCCTGCTCGGCGACGGCAACGAAGTAACGCAATGCCGTGAGGTCGGCCTTGTTTCTCATGACACCGCCCACAACTCATACATTAAGACATGGAAAGTATAACTTCCATGCCATTGTATATTGGCATTGGGTCTCCTAACATTTCCTGGCATCAATCAAGCCGGATGGCAAATCCGGTACTGACCACACCACCGCCAGGAGGGAAGCCCCGATATGGATACCACTCAAAAGAAGGCGCCATCGCAAGCCCGGCGCTCCTGCTTATTGGCTTTCGGCGCCCTGGCGGCGGCCAGCGCCCTCCCCGCCCGAGCCCAGGATTACCCCACCCGCCCCATACGTTGGATCGTGCCGTACGCGCCCGGCGCCACCACCGACAATATCGCGCGCATCATTGCCGAGTATCTCAGCGAAGCCGTGGAGCAACCCATCATCGTGGACAATCGGACCGGTGGCGCCAGCACCATCGGCATCCGGGGGTTACTCAATGCGCCGAGCGATGGCTACACCCTCGCCCTGGCGGACGACGCCACCCTCTACAACAATTGGCACCTGTTTCCCGAGCTGCCCTATTCCCAGGACAGCTTCGCGTACGTGGCGATGCTCGGCCGATCGCCGTTGGTGTTGTTCGTTGATCCTTCAAACGGGCTAAAAACGTTCGACGAGTTCATCCAGTGGGCGAAAGCCAATACCGGTAAAGTGAATTACGCGACGCCCGGCATTGCCACGCCGCATCATTTGGGCATGGCGGCCTTGGATGAACATTTTCAACTTGACATGCAATCGATCCACTACAAGGGTTCGGCAGCGGCCATCACCGACACCATCGCCGGACGCGTCCAGGTGCTGCTCGCGGGCTCCTCGGGCTTCGCGATGCAACATGCCAACGAGGGACGCATCGCTCCGCTCGCCGTGAGCTCACCCGAGCGTCTCGCCTGGATGCCCACGGTGCCCTCGCTCAAAGAAGTGGGCTTCGATAGCTTCGATATGACCGCCGACCTCGGCGTGATCATGCACAAAGATACGCCGACGGAGATCACGCAACGACTGGGCCGAGAGATCAACGCCATTCTCGAACGACCGGAAGTGCGCGAAAGGCTGCAGAACATCGGCGTTCTGAGCACGCCGCTTTCACAAGCCGACTTCGAGGCGCATGTTAGGACCCGTTCCGCGGCGGCTGGCGATTTGATCCGCCGCGCCAAGATCCAGCTCGGCAATTCATAACGTTGCGGCCCTGCGCGCCTACCCAAGGAGTTTTCATTGATCTCGATTGCCCGCCTCGATACCCATCAGCATTGCATGCCCAGGTTCTACGCGGAATGGCTGCAAAGCCATGGCATTTTTTCCGTCGGTGGACGCGAGTTGCCCGATTGGAGTCCCACGGCGGCCGAGTCTTTCATGGACAACAACGGAATCTCGGGAGCGATACTGTCGATTTCCACTCCCGGCGTGCATCTGGGTAGCAACCAGGAAGCGCGGGACATGGCGCGACGCATCAACGATTATCTGGCCGGCGTGGCGCAGCGGCAGCCACGGCTGGGTTTCTTTGCCGTATTGCCGCTGCCGGATGTCGAAGGCGCCCTCGAAGAAGCCGCCTATGCGCTGGATACGTTGCGAGCCGACGGCGTGCTGATCCTGGCCAACACCCGGGGTCTCTATTTTGGCGAGCCGGCCTGGGAGCCGCTGATGACAGAGCTCAACACCCGGCAGGCGGTGGTTTTCGTCCACCCCTCCGAGCTGGCGGGAGGCGCGCACCCGGACATCCCCCCGTCGTCGGCCGATTTCCTGCTGGATACGACGCGGGCCGCCATTCGCTATGCCCGCTCCGGCTCGCTGGAGCGTCACCCCGACGTTCGCGTCGTTCTGTCACACGCTGGCGGCTTCGTTCCTTATGCCGCCGAGCGCATGGCCGCGGCCTGCTCTCCCGACGGCAGCAACGCTGGCGGGCTGGCGCGCCTGCGCCGTTTTTACTTCGATACGGCGTTGTCCGGCACCCCGTACACCATGCCTTCGTTATTGGCGTTTGCCGATCTGCAGCGCATCACCTTTGGCAGCGATTGGCCTTTCGCCAATGAGGAACGCGCCTCGCACTTCATCCGGCGGCTGGATGAAGTGGCGCTCGAACCGTCGCTGCGCAAAGCGATCTATCGCGACAACGCCACATTGCTGTTCCCGCGGTTTGGCGCCATTGCTTGAACGGATCCCCGCCCCGGCCGCGAGCCGCCGGCTCAGGCCGCCGCGCCCGAAGGCTATGCCAAAGGCGACGCACAGTTCAGCAATGGGCAGCGCGTGCTCGATCTCGCCGTCTCGGTGGGGCACGCCCCCACTTCAGGTCAGTTAATATTGAAAACAAAACCACAACAGCGGAGGCTGTGGCATGACGACCGTTGCCATTCCGGAATGGAGCACCCTGGGCCTGCTGCCGCCGATCGATCCGGCCGACCCCACCAGTGCGGAGCGGTCCCCCTATCCGGTGGCGCTGCTGGATGTCGTTCTGCGCTTTGCCACTTCACCCGAGCGCTGCAAGGTATTGAAGGGCTTTCTGGACTGTCGCGCCGCTTTACATGGTATGGGGTTGGTCAGCGGCTTCCAGTGGATCGATGGCAGCTTCACCGAGCAGGTGGAAACCCTGGAGCGCCGTTCGCCCAAGGATCTCGACGTGGTGACCTTCGTTCACACACCCGATGATTTTGCCCCGTCGGATGAACAAATTGGCGTGTTGGATCACGATGCGGCAAAAGCTCGGTTCTTGGTAGACAGCTATTTCGTTGAAATCAACCAAGAACCGCCTGAGGTTCTCGTCGCGCGCAGCGCCTATTGGTACAGCCTTTGGTCCCATCGCCGTAATCAAGCATGGAAAGGGTATTTGCAGATCGACTTGAATCCTGCACAAGACGCAGATGCACGCGAACGCTTAACCCAGTTAAATGGTCAGGAGGCGCAAGCATGAACAACGAAGACCGCCAGCATTTGCTGGCTGAGCGCACCTTCCTGCAAAGGCTACTGGCCAAAACTCCTGCCACGGCGCGTTTGACACGCATGAGCGATGAAGCCCGACTGCGCAAGGTGGAGGCGCAGCTAGCCGCGTTGCCAGCGGCTGAAAGAACGCCCGCACGTGCGCGCCTGACCTTTGATGGCGTTCCGGTGATTCGTAGCCACGGCATCTTTGCCGACTTCGGCATGAAGGCCGTCAGCAGTTTTACAGAAGCGGTTGCATCGGTCGCAGCATCGCTGTCCGCGCCTCTGGCCGCGATGGGCCCTATTCCCAACCGTGACCAGAACCAGTTGCTGATCACGAGCACGGCAGTCGGTTCGTTTGGCTTCGAACTGGAGGAATATCGCACCGAACAGCTAACGCTGGAGAAAGCCAGTCCGGTCGCCACTGCATTGGAACGCACCCAGGCATTACTGCAAAGCACGCTGGGCAATGACGACGATCTGGCGGATATCGCCTCTGAAACCGACCCTCGTGCATTGGACAAGGTTCGCACCTTCCTGAAAGTGCTGGCCGACAACAGCGCCGTTTGCTCGCTGCAATACGGTGGCCGAGGCGTGCGATTTACCGATGTGGGCCAGGTCAGCCGCAGCCTTGCGCGTCTTGCTGCAGACAACTTGCATGAAAGCGAAGAGCAGTTGCGCGGCGAATTTGTTGGTGCACTGCCTAATAGCCGTAGCTTTGAGTTCAGGCTCGCCAGTGATGGGCAGATCATTCGCGGCAAGGTGTCCCCGCGTGTGCAAAACGTGGATGCTATCAATGACCATTTGCATTGCGACGTGCAAATCGACGTTACTCGCACTCAGGTCGGCAATGGCCGTCCGCGATATCTACTAACACAGATGCCGCGGTGGGCCCAATCCTGAGGTACTTGGAGTGAGCGAGTACACAGTGGTCGAACCAGAGCGGCTCGTACAGCAGCGGGATGAGGTCGGGACGCTCGCGCAGGATGCTGTTGTAGATGCTGCAGGAGCTCACCACCAGGCTGGCGCCGCCCGCTTTGGAGGTGCGCACGCACATCAGCCCGACCACGTCGGCGCCTTCCGGGTGGCGCGCTCTGCCCTGAGCGGTCGTCGACTGTTCCCTGGAAGCCGCCGGCGTTTGTCGGCGGCTTCTTTTGTTCAACGAGACACTGTGGTGATGGGTAGGAAAAAATTGTACAACTAGTACAAAATTCATATAGAGCACGTGGAGTACGCGCCCTCTCCCACAGCGATCCCATAAAACCCGTAGGTTTCGGTGAATCGCTTGCGTTCGGCGAAGTTCAACCACAGGCGCAGCAGCCAGCGGCGGCGTTCGGGTTCGTCGTAGTCGGTGAACCCGGTGCGTGAATGCAAAGTGGTGTGGTTGTTGAGCCACTGGATGTCGCCGGGACGAAAATCCATCGACAGGCAAAGCTCCTCGGACTCGGCCAGGCGATCGATCAGGTCGAACAGTTCGCGATGGCCGTCGTGGAGCGGCGGCGCGCCGGGATAGCGCTGGCCGGATTCGATGAAGTTGCGCAGGTACATCATCGACAGCTTGCCCTCGCGCCAGCCGGCGATCGACGTCACCCAATAGGGCTCGCCCGTGACGGCGTTGCGCTCGCCGCGGTGGTCGAACCATAGCGGTTCGTACAGTAGCGGGATCAGGTCGGGACGCTCGCGCAGGATGCCGTTGTAGATGCTGCAGGAGCTCACCACCAGGCTGGCGCCGCCCTCTTTGGACGTGCGCACGCACATCAGTCCGACCACGTCGGCGCCGTCTACATGGAACGGCGCGGCGCTGTTGGTGTGGTAGAAGCGCGAATTGGCATTGGTGCTGGGGTCGGTGCTGGTGGTGTTCATCACGTGGCCCAGCAGTTCGCCCTTGGAGTTCTGCACGATGGGCGAGCCTAGGTGCAGGCCCAGGCCCCAGAACGCGGCCGTGCGCTCCTCCACCGTCCATTCGGGCACGTCGAGGCCGCGCCAGAGCTCAAAGCCGCGGCCCTCCTCGAGTTCGCGGCGGAGTTCGGCAAAGCGCGCGCCCAGCGTGGGCAGCGGGAAATCTTCGGCGCTCAGCGCCAGCAGCGGGCGGCGCAGGCCGACGGCATGGCGCACGGCGGCCTTGATTTCGGCCACCTGCGAAGGGTCGAGCGTGTACGACCACTCTGGGTTGCCCTGCATCTGAGCTCGGGTCCAGGCGGCGGGATGGTCAAATGGAGTCATCAACATGTCGGGCATGACAGCCTCACTCGTAAGGAGACGATAAAAGTCGGGCGCCGGGCCAACCACACCCCGGTCCCTCCGGATAGGTCGCGACAACCGCTTCCACGATTGCCGCTTGCCTGGCGGCGCTGCGCCCCGAGGCGCTTTTGGCTTGGGAGTATCCAAGCGATGGAAAAACCTAACTGGCGTAGCCGGGATTGAGTCGATCAAGACGCCGCAGCAGGCCCGGCCACGCCCGCCCCGCGGGTGAGGACTCGCCCATCCGGGCCACGGCATCGCAAACGCCCTCGAGCACCTCCGGGGTTACGTGGGTGAGCGGCCCGCCCCCCGCTTGCGCCCCCAATTGGATTTGGCAGGCGGTTTCGAAGAAGTACATATTCAGAAATGCTTCGGCAACCGAGGTGCCCGTGGTGAGCAGGCCATGGTTGCGGAGCATCAGGAAATCGGCATCGCCCAGATCGCGCGCCAGGCGGGCCCGCTCGTCGTCGTAGACGGCCAGCCCTTCGTAGTCGTGGTAGGCCAGCGACGTGAGCACCACGGATGCTTGCTGGGACAAAGGCAGGAGTCCGTCGCGCTGCGCGCTGACCGCGATGCCCGCCCGGGTATGGCAATGCAGCACGCACTGCACATCGGGGCGGACGGCATGTATCGTGCTGTGGATCACGAATCCCGCGCGGTTGACGATATAGGGCGTGTCGGACAGGATGTTGCCCTCCATATCGATGCGCACCAGGGCCGACGCCGTCATTTCGTCGAAATACATGCCGTAGGGGTTGATCAGGAATTGTTCCTGCCCCTCCGTCAGGTGCTCGGGAAGACGAAGGCTGATATGGGTGAAAATCAGATCGCTCATGCCATAGAGCGCCACCAGCCGGTAACAAGCCGCGAGGTCCACTCGCAGGCGCCACTCCTCGTCGCTCACTTTGCCTTGCAGGGATACGGTTTCCATGAGTGTTCCTCCCTTCATGTGACGCCGGCCTGTGCCAGCAGGTCGAGCCGCAGTTGCTTCTTGTCGATCTTGCCCACCGTGGTTTTGGGCAGTGCCGCCACCACTCGCAATTCGCTGGGCCATTTGTACTTCACCAGGCGGGCCTGCAAATGGGCCTGCAGGTCTTCCACCGTTACCTCGTGGCGGCACACCACGCAGGCCACCAGGCGTTCGCCGCGATAACTATCGGGCAGGCCCACCACCGCGGCTTCGATCACCGCGGCATGGCTGTAGAGCGCATCTTCGACTTCGCGCGGATACACGTTGAAGCCGCTGACGATCGCCATGTCCTTCTTGCGGTCGCGGATGGTGAGATAGCCGTCGGCGTCCAGACTGCCGATATCGCCGGTATGCAGCCAGCCATTGCGCAGGGCCTCGGCGGTTTCGGCCGGCCGGTTGCGGTAGCCGCTCATGATCTGCGGCCCGCGCGCCCGGATCTCGCCGACCTCGCCCGCCGGCAAGACGTTGCGGCCGGTGGTCACGTCGACGATCTGGAGCTCGGTTTGCGGCACGGCGTAACCCACGGTACCGAGCTTGCGCAGGCCTTCGCCGGGGTTGTAAGTGAGCACCGGGCCCGCCTCCGATTGGCCATAGCCTTCGGCCACCACGCAACCCGTAGCGGCCTCCCAGCGGCGCAGGGTTTCTTCCGACAGGGCGGAGGAACCCGAGAAACACAGGCGCAGGGAACTCAGGTCGGCCTGGCCGAAGCCTTCGTAGGCCATGAGCCCCACGAAGATCGTCGGGCTGCCCGACAACAGCGTAATCCGCTCGCTGGCGATGGCCTCCAACACCCAGTCGGGCCGGTAGCGCGGGAGGATCACCAGCGTGCCACGGCAATAGGCGGCAAGGTATAGCCCCATCGACACCGCGTACACGTGGAACAAGGGCGTGATGGCAAGGATGCGCTCGTCTTCCGGCCGCGTGGGCAGCAGGGCTTCGCGCTGGCTGACGTTGATCGATACCGCGCGATGGCCGAGATCCACGCCTTTGGATACCCCGGTGGTGCCACCGGTGTATTGCAGGGTGGAAAGCGTATCCGGCGAGGGCAAAGGCAGGCGCTCCGCGAGATCGGGTCGATCGCGCCAGGCCGTAAAGCGGCGCGCGCCCTCGCCCACCACCATTACCGCGACGCCGGCGAGCGCCTCATGGCTGCCCGCCACCACCTCGGCCACCGCGACGTCGTGGAGCAGCAAGGCCGGAGCCGCATCGGCCAGGATGGGAATCAGCTCGGCCGAGGTATAAGCCGGGTTGAGCGGCACCACCTGGGCGCCCGCCGCCTGCACGGCGAACGTGGCGATGGCGATATCCAGCGAATTGGCCATCATCAACGCCACCCGCTGGCCGGCGCCAACTCCCCTCTCCTGAAGTTCGAGGGCAAGACCGGCCACGCAGGCGGCGTACTGGCGATAGCTGAGGCTCTCGTTCCCGCAACGCAAGGCGGGATGCTCCGGGGCCCGCCGCGCGGCGTCCTGCAGCATATGCACGACGGTAGGCCACACGTGGGGCATGAGGGAAAGTCCTGAACGACCCTCCGGTCGCTGCGCGACGCCCTCCCCGAGGGAGGACTCGCGCTTGGGGCGGCCTACCTGTCTCATGACCGCGCGTCCTTGACGTCGATCACCACGGCCATCGCCGAGTCGCCGGCGGCGCAGCCGGTGAAGAGGCCCAGGCCGCCGCCACGCATGACGAGTTCTTCGATCAGTTCGATCACCGAGCGCAGGCCGGTGGGCCCCTGCGGGTGGCCCCAGACCAGGGAGCAGCCGAAGCGGTTGAAGCCTTGGGGGTCGATGCCGAGCTGCTGCGCCAGGTATAGATCGTTGACGATGAAGGGGTTGTGGGTTTTGATCGCGGCGATCTGCCCGATGTCGACGCCGGCCGCCTCCAGGGCCCGGCGCGCCGCCGGCACCGGAGCGGCGGGCATGAAGGCGGGTTTGACTCGCGCCTGGCCGAAGCCCCGGATGCGAATGTCGATATAGGGCTCGCTCGACAACTCGCGAGCCCGGTCTGGCGTGGTGACGACGATGCCGGCGTTGCCGTCGGCCGGATGGGTCTGGCCGCCAAAGGTGACGGTCCCGCCCGGCAACACGGGCTTGAGCTTCGCCAGACCCTCGGCGGTGGTGGGGAAGATGCCTTCGTCGCCCTCCAGTTCCGCCTGCGTGCGCTTGAAGCGCGCATCCGGCACGGTAAATGGCAACGTCATGAAACGGCGCAGGAAGGCCGAATCGTTGGCCCGTGCCTCCTGGTACTGCTCGTAGCGCAGCAACGTCAGTTCATTCTGCCGCGCGGTGTCGATCCCCGCCTCGGCCGCGACGTTCTCGGCGGTCTGCACCATGGCCACTCCGGCGTAGGGGTCTTTCTCGAAATTATCGAGCACCCAGTCTTCGTGCTCGCCCGTACCGCCCGGACCGTGCGGCGCGGGATAGTAGAGATGCGGGCCGTTGGAGACTCGGTCGGCGGCCACCGCCAGGGCTACGCCGGCGTCACCCGCGCCGACTTCGGCGGCGGCCGCCTGCAGGATGCGGGCGCCCGTGGCGCAGGCCTGGCTGATGGTCGGCCCGGCCACTTGTCCGGCGCCGGCCTCCGCCATCAACCAGGGCAGGCCATAGAAAGCGCTGCGCTGCGGCACCGTGGTGCCCAGAACACCGAAATCGAACACCGCAGGATCGATGCCCCGCTGATCCAGAACGCTGCGCGTGACGTGGGCGGCGAACTTGAGGCTGTGCAGATGGGCCAGGCTGCCTTGCCAGCGGACGAACGGCGTGGACCAGTAGGCGCCATAGGGGATGGCGATGTCAGTCATGGGAATTCTCTCCTTGAAGGGCGGCACCGGCACCCAGATAGGTGGCGACGATGCGCGGATCTTGGGCCAATTCGGCGGCCGGCCCCTCCAGGGCGACCTGCCCGCCTTCGACCACGTAACAATAATCGGCGGTCTGCAGCGCCAATCGGGCGTTCTGCTCCACCACCAGCAACGATACCGAACGCTCCCGCAAGGCGGCGATAACGCGGAAGATCTCGCGCACGACGATGGGCGCCAGGCCCAATGAAGGTTCGTCGAGCATCAACAGGCGGGGTTGCGACATCAGCGCCCGGCTCAGCGCCAGCATTTGCTGCTCGCCGCCGGATAACGTGCCGGCCAGCTGCGGGAGGCGCTCGCGCAAACGGGGAAAGACCTCCAGCAGCCATTCACGGGTTTCGGCGCGCCGCGCGTCTGGACGGCGACGGTGGGCGAAGCCGCCCAGATCGAGGTTATCGGCAACCGACAGATCGGCGAACAACTCGCGCCGCTCGGGCACCAGACACAGGCCGCGCTCGACCCGGGTTTCGATCGACCACCGGCCAATCGGCTCGCCCTGATAATGAATCGTTCCGGTGCTGCGCACGCTGCCGATCAGCGCATTGAGCAAACTGGATTTGCCGGCCCCGTTGGCGCCCACGATCGCCACGATCTGGCCCTCGGGTACGCGCAGGTCGATGCCACGCACGGCCTCCACCTTGCCGTAGCTTACCCTGACGTCATGCGCCTGGAGCAAAGGTTCCGTGTTCAATCGTCGATCCCCCCAAGATAAGCCTCGATGACGCGGGGATCGGCCTGCACTTCCCGGGCCGTGCCACTGGCGATTTTCTGGCCATACTGCAGTACCACCAGGCGGTCGACGAGGTTCATGACGAAATCCATATCGTGCTCGACCAGCAACATCGACACGCCTTCGCCTCGCAATTGCCGCAACAACCGCGCCAGCGCTTGCTTCTCTTGGTAGCGCAGGCCCGCCGCCGGCTCGTCGAGCAGTAGCAGAACCGGATCGCTCGCCAGGGCGCGGGCGATTTCCAGGATGCGCTGCTGGCCCAGAGGCAGCGAACCCGCCGGCAGGCTGGCCGCCTCGCCCAGGCCGACGCGCTCGAGCTGCCGGCGCGCCTCGAACAGGCTGCGGGCTTCTTCGTCGCGATCGAGCCGCAGCATCGAGCGCAGGATGCCGGCCCGGCTGCGCTGGTAGGCGCCGAGCGCGGCATTCTCCAGCACGGTCATTTCGGGCCGCAGGCGCACGTGCTGGAAGGTACGGGCCACGCCCAGCCCGGCGATATGGCGCGCGGACGCGCCGCCAATCGACCGGCCGGCGAACTCCACCCGGCCCGCGGTGGGCGCCAGCACGCCGGTGAGCAGGTTGAACAACGTGCTCTTGCCGGCACCGTTGGGGCCGATCACCCCGAGCAGCTCGCCGGCCATGAGCTCGAAGCCGACGTCGTCCACCGCCACCAGGCCGCCAAAGCGGCGGGTCAGCCCGGCCACCCGGAGCAGCGCCTGCCCGCGCGGTGGCTGCTCCCGGCGCGGCAATGCCTCGGCCGAGACCGGGGCCCGCGGCACCCGAGGCTTGGGCAGCCAGCGGCGCAGCACCGCCATCACGCCGCCGCCCGATCCCTGCAGCAGCAGGATCACGATGGTGCCGAACACGATGATCTCGAAACTGCCACCGGCCATCCCGGTGAGGCTGGGCACGAGGTCGCGCACCGCGGTGCGCAGCACCTCGACCAGCGCGGGACCGACCAGGGCGCCGGCCAGGCTGGTGGTGCCGCCGACCACCGCCATGAACAGATAGTCGATCGACGCGTTGATGCCGAAGGGCCCCGGGTTGACCACCGACACATAGTGGGCATTGAGCCAACCCGACAAAGCCGCCAACAGCGCGGCGATGACGAACACGATCACCTTGAGGCGGGTGACGTGGATGCCGAAGCTCTCGGCCATCGCCGGGTCGCGCAGGCTGCGAATGGCGCGGCCCTGCCGGCTGTCCAGCAGGTTGCGCGCCGCCACGAAGGCCAGGACCACGAAGAGCGCAATCAGCCAGAAGAAGGTTTGCTGGGTGCTCGCGCTGACGCCCGGCAGGGAGATCGGCGGCACGCCGCCGATGCCGTTGTAGCCGCCAAGGCCCGGCATATTGCCGAACAAGGCATAAATGCTGATGCCCCAGGCCATGGTGCCCAACACCAGGTAATGGCTGGACAAACGGATGGTGAGCCAGCCCAGTATATAGGCCGTGACGCCGGCCACCACCAGCGAAACCGGCAGCGACAGCCATGGCGACCAGCCCTGACCCGTAACCAGCACCGCCGTGGTATAGGCGCCGATGCCGACGAAAGCCGCCTGGCCGAACGAGGTGAGGCCCGCCATGCCGGTAAGCAAGACCAGACCCAGGCAGACCAGCGCATACAGGCCGATGTAGTTGAGCGGCGTCAGCCAGGATGCCGACAGAACCCAGGGCGCCGCCACCAGGACGACGCCCAGCAAGACCCAGGCGAGGCGCGAACGCATGCGTGCCGCCATCATTCTTCATCCTCCGAATGGCGGGACGTGAGCGAGCGCCAGATCAGGATGGGAATCAACGCGGCGAACACGATCACGTCGCGCAGCGACGAGGCATAGAAGGCGGCAAAGGCATCGAGCACCCCCACCAGCAGGGCGCCGGCCACGGCTGCGGGGAAGCTGACCATCGCCGCGCACACCACGCCGATGAAGGCCTTGAGCGCAATCAGGAAACCGCCGTCGTAGTACATGGTGCTGATCGGGGCGATCAGCACCCCGGTGAGGGCGCCGATGAAGCCGGCGATGCCGAAGGCCAGCAGGCCCGAGGCTTCGGGACGCACCGCCACCAGCCGCGCGCCGAGCCGGTTCATCGCCGTGGCCCTCAGCGCCTTGCCCCACAATGTGCGTTCAAAGAAGATCCAGAGCGCCAGCATCAGCACCACCGAAGCGATCAGAACCAATACCAATTGCCAGGAAATCCGCGTAAAGCCGATGTCGATGCGGCCGGAGATCAGGGCCGGCGAGCGCAGGCCCTCGGCGCCGAACAGCAGCAGGCCCAGGCCGATCAGCACCATATGCAGAGCCACCGCCACAATCAGCTTGGTCAGGATGGTGGCGCCCGCGATCGGCCGGAACACCGCGAGGTAGGCCAGCGGCGCCAAGGGCGCCACCAGCAATAACGTGAGCAGCGCCCGCCAGATAGGGTCCGGCCTGAGGGGCGCGGCCCAGGCCGTAAGCCAGCCCACCGCCAGGGGATAAAGCACGCAAAACGCCAGGACACCCCACCAATGTCCCCATTCGCGCAGGCGCCAGCAGCTCCAGCTGTAGGACAAGAGAGCGACGCCCGCCAGGATGGCCAGCAGCCACACCGTGCCGGGCAGCACGCCGGTATTGAGAAAGCCCATGCTCAGGGCGCCAAAGACGACCATCTCGCCGGCGGGGATCCAGAAGACCCGCGTTACCAGGAAGACGATCAGGATGGACAAGGCGATCAGGGCGTAGAGCAGCCCATTGGTCAACCCGTCCTGCAGCAGCAAAGCGGCAATGGTGGCGTTCATGTGTTATCCGGCCAGAATCGGTGCCCGAGCGGCCCGCCGTTGTTTGAGAGCGGCCCCGAACCGCGGCGCGTCGGCCCCCCCGAGGGAGCAAGGAAAGGTGAGAGCCAGCGGACGTTTCCTTGAGGGTGCGTGGCCCGGCCGGCTGCGGCCAGGCCAACTGCCACCGTTACTGCAGGAGGCGGAAAGCGCCGTCGCGGACTTCGACCAGCACCCGGGCCCGTTCGTCCACACCGTAATGGTCGTCAGGCCCATAGCGGTAGATCGCATTGGTGCCCACCACCTCGATCCCCGAGTCGATGGCGTCGCGCAGCGCGGTGCGGAACTCGGGCGTGCCCGGCTTGGCCTTTTGCAACGCTACCTCGGCGGCGGCATCGAGCAGGCGCATGGCATCCCAGGCGTAGCCCGCGAAGGGCGGCACCGGGCCGTCGCCCCAGCGCGCCTGGTATTGCTGGATGAATTCCTCCGAAACACCCTTGATGGGGTTGTCGGCGGGCAGGTCGGCGGCCACCACCATCGGCCCCGTCGGCATGCGGGCGCCCTCCACGGCCTTGCCGCCGGCGTTGATGAAGGCCTGCGCCACGGTACCGTGGGTTTGGTAGATCTGGCCTTCGTAGCCCATGTCCTTGAGCGTGACGTGCGGCAGCACGGCGGGCGTGGTGGCAGCGCCGATGTAGACGGCGTCGGGATCGGCGGCAACGATCTTGAGCGCCTGCGCCGTGACCGAGGGATCGGTGCGGTTGTAGCGCTCGTGGGCCACGATCTCGATCCCCGCTTCCTTGGCCATGGGGCCAAGCACGTTCCAATTGAGATCGCCCCAGCCATCGGCGTAACCGATGAACGCCATGGTTTTGACGCCATCGGCCTTCATGTCGTCGATCACCGCCGACAGCATCAGCGGCACCGGCTGCACCAGGTTATAGACGAACGGCTGCTTGTCTTGCGGAATGGCCACCGGCGACATCGCGAACTGCGGCGTACCGGTCTCGTTGGCGATGTCGAACAGCGTCATCGCCGTGGGCGTGGAGGTGGAACCGACGATGGCGTCGACCTTGTCGACATCGACGAAGCGGCGCGCATTGCGCATCGCATTGGTGGCGTCGCCGCCGTCGTCGAGCACGATCCACTCGACCGGCACGCCACCCATGGTCTTGGGGAAGATCTCGCTGGCATTGCGGTAAGGGATGCCGTTGGAGGCGTTGGGCCCGGTGAAGGTGCCGGTGAGGCCGATCTTGATTTCCTGCGCGGCGGCGCCGGCCGCCGCGGTGGCCAGGATGGCGGCGCCTGCCAATAATGAAAGCCAATGACGCGACATGTTGGAGTCTCCTCGGTATGAGTGGCGTGGGGACAAAGCCCGGGTACGGCTTGGAAGTCGTATTCAACACCGATTCATCGTAGTATTTTTGACATTTCTTTGGAATGCCGTTCTTGATGAATAAATGGGTCTCTGTGATGCCTGACTCGAATGCCACATGACAGCCGACGTCGAGTTCCGCCGCCTGGTCGGCAGGCTGCGCCTGCGCCATCTCGAACTGCTCGATGCGCTGGGGCGCGATCCCAACGTGGGCCGCTGCGCACGCCGCTTGAACATGACCCAGCCCACCGCCAGCAAACTGCTGCGCGAGATCGAAGATATCTTCGGCGCCGCGCTGTTCGAACGCAACCGGCGTGGTCTGTCTCCCACGCCGGCGGGGGTGGCGATGACGCGCCGGGCCACCCTGCTGCTGGCCGAAACCGCCGCCGCCCACGCCGAGTTGCTGGCCACCCGGCAGGGCGCCACGGGGCGCTTGCGTCTCGGTGTTTTTCCCGTGGCGATTCCCGAATTCCTGCCCGCTTTTTGCCGGGAGCTCGACACGCTCTGGCCCGGGCTGACGCTGGCGCTGGAAGAAGGCATTGAAGACAAGCTGCTGGCCGAGCTCAAGGCCGGGCAGCTGGATTGCGTGTTCGGCCGCGTGGTGCCCGAGTCGCTGACGCCCGACCTGCACCATGAACTGCTGTACCGCGAACCTACCGCCATCGTGTGCGGCGCGGCCCATCCGATCCGCCGCGCCGGGGCCGCGCGGCTGGCCGCATTGCTGGCGGACTGCCACTGGACGCTGCCGGCCTCGCAAGGCGCGGTGTACAACCTGGTGGCGGCGCGGCTGGCCCTGCTTGGCGTACCGCCGCCCCGCGTGGTATATGAAACCTCCTCGGTTTTCGTCACGCTCGAGATGCTGCGCCATACGCAACTGCTGGCGGTGCTGCCGCTGCGCGTGGCGCGCCATTACGCGCGGGCGGGACAAGTGGCGCGCGTGCCGCTCACCGACATTGAATCGAGCTATGCGGTTGGCATGGTGTATCGCCGCGACGGCGGCCGCAACGTGCTGGTGCAAGCCGTGTTGTCGGCCGCGCGGCGCGCGGCCACGCAGGTGGGGCTGGGTACGGCTTGAAGCGAGCCGCCGATCCCACCGCCGCGACGCGTGGAAAAGAATGCAGGCCTCCCGGCCCGAGCTTCTCCGCCACCCGTCGGGGGAGGCTTCCGCTCCAGGAAACGACCGGCTCGCTTGATCCATCCTGAAGAACGGGGCTTGCGCTTTGATTCCGTCGAAACTTCGTTTTGGCGCGTGGTCAATCGCCGGCGAACTCGGGAATCGGCTGCGTCATGTCGAGCCCCGCGACGTCGAAGCCGCGCTTGTGGTCCATCATGTGGCGCCGCACCCAGGCCACGGCGCGCTCCGCGTCGCCTTCCTCCAGCGCCGCCAGGATCTGCCGGTGCGCCTCGAGCAGGCGCACGCCCGACTGGGGCAAGGACGGCGCGATGGCGGCGTAACCCGCGCGCATGAGCATGCTGACGGGTACACGCGCCAGTTGCAAAGCCTGGTTGCGTGTTGATTCGGCAATGATGGCGTGGAACTCGATGGTCAGATCGACCGGCGACTCGCCACGCGCCACGACGCCGGCGGTTGCCTCGACGTTGCGCGCCAGCGTTTCCAGCTCATTCGGCAGGATACGGCTCGCCGCCAGTTGGGCGCACATCGGCTCGATGGCGCTCGCCACCTCCCAGACATCGCGAAAGGTCACCTGATGCAGCCGCAGCGCTCGTTCGGCGCTGCCTCGCAGATCGTCGGGTTGCGGCAGCCGCACCATCAAGCGTTTGCCGGCCCGCCGCAGCAGGCCTTCCTGTTCGAGCTGGCGCAGGCCCTCGCGTATGGTGGAACGATGAACGCCGTAGCTTTCGGCAAGTTGGGTTTCGGTCGGCAGCGCCTCCCCTTCCCGCAGCTCGCAACGCACGATGCGTGCCCGCAGATCGTCGGACACCCCGCGATAGGCCGGAATCCGTTTCAGTTTTTGTATTTGCATGCATCCCGACCCATTCCGGCGCCGACCTCCCAAACGAAGCGGGGCGGCCGCGCACCGTGCCGCCCCCGGGCCTATCCGCCAACCACCACGCTGGCACCGCCATCGACCGCCAGCCATTGCCCCGTGATGTGTTTGCCGGCATCGCTGGCATAGAGCAGGCCGATACCTTTCAAGTCGTCATCATCGCCCAGGCGCCGCAGCGGTATCCGGGCCACCAAGGCTTCGACCCCCATCGACTCCAGGGCGCCCTGGCTCAGCCGGCTGGGAAAAAACCCCGGACAGATGGCGTTCACGCGGATGCCATGGCGCCCCCATTCGGCCGCCAGCGCCCGGGTGAAGTTGACCACCGCGGCCTTGGACGTATTGTAGGCAATCGTGCGCAGTTCCACCGGATTGCCGCCCAGGGCCGCGATCGAGGCCACATTGATGATGCTGCCCCGCCGGCGCGGAATCATATCGTGGCGCGCCAGGTATTGGCTGAGGATGAAGTAGCCGCGGACGTTGAGATCGAAAACCTTGTCCCAGGCTTCGATCGGATGATCTTCGGCTGGCGCGCCCCAGGCCGCGCCGGCGTTATTGACCAGGATATCCACGCCCCCCAGGCGCTCGATGGCGGTCGCGCCCAACCGCTCCAGCTCGTCCTGGCGGGCGCAATCGACGGCCAGCCAATCGGCCTCGATGCCCTGCGCCCGCAGCCCCGCGGCCGCGGCCTCGAGCTCGTTCGCCTTGCGCGCGGCCAGCAGCACCCGGGCTCCCGCCTCGCCCAGCCCTTGCGCCAGTTGCAGGCCGAGCCCCCGGGAACCTCCAGTCACGACCGCCGTCCGGCCGGTCAAATCGAATGCGCGCGGCATCGTCCGCAGCATGGCGCCTCCTGTTCAGCAGACTTCGAAAATGGCGGCGGCGCCCATGCCGCCGCCGATGCACATGGTGACGCCCACCCGGCGCGCGCCGCGGCGCCGGCCTTCGAGCAAGGCATGACCCGTGAGGCGCTGGCCGCTCACGCCGTAAGGATGGCCCAGCGCAATCGCACCACCATTGACATTGAGGCGATCGTCGGCAATGCCGAGCCGATCACGGCAATACAGCACCTGCACCGCAAAGGCTTCATTAAGCTCCCACAAATCGATATCGTCCACCGTCAAGCCCAGCCGCTCCAGCACTTTAGGCACCGCGTAGACCGGCCCCACCCCCATCTCGTCGGGCTCGCATCCCGCCACGGCGAAACCGAGAAAGCGACCCAGTGGCGTAAGGCCGCGCCGTTCGGCCTGCCCTTCGTCCATGAGGACGCAGGCGCCGGCGCCATCGGAAAACTGGCTGGCGTTGCCAGCGGCCACCCGCCCGCCCGGCAGCGCGGGTCGGATGCCCGCCAGCGCCTCCGGCGTGGTTCCGGGGCGGATACCTTCGTCGTGTGACGCGCTCACCACCCGCGTGATGAAGCCCGCCTCGGGATCCGCCACGCCCATCGTCACCTCGATGGGCGCGATCTCGGCCGCGAATCTTCCGGCCTCCTGGGCAGCGGCAGCTTTCTGTTGGCTGGCCGCGCCATAGGCGTCCATGGCCTCGCGGCCGATGCCATAACGCGTCGCCACCTGCTCGGCGGTCTGCAGCATGCTCCAGTAGAGGGCGGGATGACGCGCCTTGAGCGCGGGATCCTCCAGCATATGCGGGTTCATTTCCCGCTGTACGCAGGAGATACTCTCGACGCCGCCCGCCACGTACACCTCGCCCTCGCCGGCCACAATGCGCTGGGCCGCCAGCGCGATCGCCTGCAGGCCGGAGGCGCAGAAGCGATTCACAGTGAGCCCCGGCACCGCGACGGGACAGCCTGCGGCCAGCGCGATCTGGCGAGCGATATTGGCGCCGGTAGCGCCTTCGGGGTTGGCGCACCCCATGATGACGTCTTCGATCTCGGCGGCCTCGATGTCCGCCCGTTGGATGGCGGCGCGCACAACGTGCCCGCCCAGTGTGGCGCCATGGCTCAGATTAAACGCGCCCTTCCAGCTTTTGGCCAGAGGCGTGCGAGCTGTGGAAACAATAACGGCTCGGCTCATGCTCGGATTCGCTCCCAGGCGATTCTCCCCCTCGGATGAGAATCGCCACAAAACATTGTGGAAGATGGGATCGGCCCGCCGCCGTAGCGTACGGGACAGCCGGGCCGGAATGCTCGTCGGTCAGCCAGTTAGGCGGCCGCCTTCAGCGGCCAGCCTTTCCAGCAGCGGCGACGGCCGCCACGAAGATGGATCGGCCAGCGGATTGCGGGCGAAGCGGCGCATCGCCGCCACCACGTTGTACAAGCCGGCCTGGTCGGCCCAGAACATGGGGCCGCCGCGCCAGGCGGGAAAGCCATAGCCCGTGAGGTACACCACATCGATATCGCCGGCGCGGCTGGCGATCCCGTCTTCGAGCACGCCGGCACCTTCGTTGACCAGCGCCAGCATCAGGCGCTGGACGATCTCATCGTCGCCGATCACGCGCGGCGCAATGCCAGCCGCCCGCCGGTGGGCATCGAGCATGGCCGCCACCTCGGCGCTGGGCTTGGCGGCGCGGGCGCCAGGCGCGTAGTCGTACCAGCCGGCTCCGGCCTTCTGGCCGTGGCGGCCCAATTCGTACAGGAGATCGCCGCTGGGGCTGAAACGTAGCTCCGGCCGCTCGGCACGGCGCCGCTGGCGGATCGCGTGGGCGACGTCATTGCCCGCCATGTCGCTCATGCGAAAGGGCCCCATGGCAAAACCGAAGCGCTCGATCGCCTCGTCAATCTGCTGTGGCGAGCAGCCTTCGTCGAGCAGGAAGCCCGCCTGCCGCAGATAGGACTCGAGCATGCGGTTGCCGATGAAACCGTCGCACACGCCCGCCACCACGCAGGTCTTGCCGATCCGACGACCCAGGGCCAAGGCGGTGGCCAGTACGTCCGGCGCCGTCGCGGCGCCGCGCACCACTTCCAGCAGCGGCATGATCTGGGCCGGACTGAAAAAATGCAGGCCGATCACGTCCTGCGGCCGACGGGTGACGGCGGCGATGCGGTCCAGGTCGAGCGTGGAGGTATTGGAAGCCAGAATCGCGCCGGACTTCAGGCAGCGGTCGAGCTGCCGGAACACCTTCTGCTTGACGGCCATGTCTTCGAATACCGCTTCGATCACGAGGTCGTGGTCCGCCAGATCGTCGAGCGCCATCGTGGTGCCGAGCAAGGCCAGGCGCTGTTCGCGCGTCTCGGCGGTGAGCCGGCCCTTGGCTACCTGGCCATCGTAGTGACGGCGGATGGCGGCTCCGCCGCGCTCCAGCGCCTCGGCGGAGGTATCGAACCAGCGCACCGACAAGCCGGCGTCGAGAAAACTTATGGCGATACCCGTACCCATGGTGCCGGCACCCAGCACCGCCACCCGGCCCACCGTGCGGCATGGCGTATCCGAGGGCAGGCCGGGCACACGCGCCGCCGCGCGGCGAGCCAGGAAGGCATGGCGCAACCCAGCGCTTTCGGGGCTGTGCATCAAGCGTAGAAAGGCTCGTTGCTCCGCCTGCAGGCCCGCCGCCACCGGCAGGCGGGTGGCGGCCTGGAGACAATCGATCGCTTGCAGCGGCGCCGCATGCCGCGGTTTGGCGGCGTCGAGCGCGTTGCGTACGAACTGGAAGTAGGCTTCTGCCGCGAGATGCCCGCACGGCAGGTCGCGCAGCCGGGGATGGTCTTCCGGCGGCGCCGCCTCGGCCGCCTCGCGGGCCAGGGCCAAGGCGGCGGAGAGTTCCTGGCCGGGCTCGACCACCCGCTGGAGCAGGACTTGGCCAGGAACCTCGGCCAGCCGGGCGGCGGCCACGGTCTTGCCGCCGACGATGAGATTGAGGGCGGCTTCGACGCCCAGCGCCCTGGGCAGGCGCTGGGTGCCGCCGGCGCCGGGAATGAGGCCGAGGTTGACCTCGGGCAGCGCCACGGCGGCGTCCGCCGCGGCAACACGATAATGGCAGCCCATGGCCAGCTCCAGGCCACCCCCCATCACCACGCCATGCAGCGCGGCCACCACCGGCTTGGTGCAGGACTCCAGGGCGGCGATCAGGTCGGGCAGGTTGGGCGCCCGTGTGGCCAGCGCCTGGCCCAGTTCGGCGATATCGGCGCCGCTGCAAAAACCCCGCGCCGCGCCCGCCAGCACGATGGCCCCGACCTCGGGATCATCTTCGGCACGCCCGAGCGCCGCCATCAGTGCCTCGCGGGTGGCGAGGTTAAGGCCGTTGAGCGGCGGATTGTCCAGCGTGATGACGGCCACGCCGCGCTCGATCCGGTACTGCGCTGCCATGCGGACTCCTTTTTTGTGATGTGTATTGCGCGTTCGGGCTAACAGAGAAACGTCATGGACCAGACATATCTGTCATCGCCAAGGGCGGTGCCACCCGCCATGAGCGTTAATCGGCCTTGAAGCCCGATGCCTTGATCACCGGCTCCCAGCGTTCAGCCGACTTCCGGGAACGCTCGGCGAATTCCGCCGTGGATTGGCCCACGGGGATGAAACCCATGTCGCCCATGCGCTGCCGCACGTCCGGCATCTTCATGATCTCGCGCAGACCGGCGTTCCAGCGCTCGACGGCGGCCTCGGGCGTACCCTTGGGCGCGTACAGGCCGTTGAAGCCCATGCCGCTGATCTCCGGATAACCCAGTTCGGCAAAGGTAGGGACCTCCGGCAGCTCCGGATCGCGCTGGGGCGCGGTGATCGCCAGCACCCGCAATTTGCCGCCCTTGTGCATTTCCTTCATGCTGCTCAGCACGTCGATCCCGGAGCTGACGTGGCCGCCCATCAGGGCGGTGATCAGTGGTGCGCTGCCCTGGAACGGCACATCGGGCATGGGAACACCGATTTGGTCGCCCAGGATGATGCCGTAGAAATGATGGGGACTGCCGCGTGCCGGCACGCCGTAGTTGGCCTGCTGGGGATTGGCCTTGGCCCATGCAACGAACTCGTCGAGGCTCTTGACGTCGGGCTTGGCGCCGCTGGCCAGGGCGAAGGCGAACTCGCTCACGGTGCCCACGGGCACCAGATCGGCCTGGGGGTCATACGACAACTTGCCGTAGGTGAATGGGTACAGCGAGGCCAACGCGTCGGGCCCCAGCATCACGACGCTGCCGTCGTTGGGACCGCTTCTGAGCACGTCCACCGCGATGCGGCCGCCCGCGCCCGGACGGTTTTCGACGATCACCGACTGGCCCCAGATCTTGGAATAGCGATCGGCCAGCAAACGTGAAATGGCATCAAACGAGCCTCCCGCCGGAAACCCCACGAGGATGCGCTGGGTTCCGTCCTGCGCCTGGGCGGGCAGCGCAAAGCCCAGCGCTGCCGCGCTGGCCAGCAGTGCCTGGAGCAAAGTGCGGCGAATTTGAGAATGCATGGATGTCTCCTCCATCTTTACGTCAGTGCGACTCCGGCGCGCGGAGTGGTTAAGGAGCCAGAGGCTCGGGAACAACGGCGTCACGCTGTCTCGCCCGTCTGGACGACGCCAGGTGCCTGGCCCGGATTCATGTCTCTCCGGGATTTTGTTGGGCATCGAGCTCATCCTGCCGTCGTTGCAGTTGGCGCCACAGGACTTTGCCCGTGGCGCTGCGCGGCAGGCTGTCGGCGAACTCGATCGTGCGGGGATATTTGTAGGCGGACATCTCCTGGCGTGCCCAATCGACCAACTCTTCCGGCGTCATGCGATCGCGGTAGGCGGGCTGCAAGACCACCACGGCCTTGACGGTTTCGCCCCGGTAAGGGTGACGACTGGCAATGACGCAGGCCTGCTGGACGGCGGGATGCCGATGCAGGATGCCCTCGACCTCGGCGGGCCAGACCTTGAAGCCGCTGGCGTTGATCATGCGTTTCAGGCGATCGGCGAGGTGGAAGTAGCCGTCGGCATCCACCCGGCCAAGGTCTCCGGTGCGGAAGAAGCGCCGGCCTGCGATGTCGACGAAAGCCTCGGCGGTGGCCCGCGGCTGGCGCCAGTAGCCCAGGAAGACCTGAGGCCCGCGAACCACGATCTCTCCCACTTCGCCGCTGGCCAGCGGCTGCAAGGTATCGAGATCGATCACCAGCGCTTCAACGCCAATGTAAGGAATACCCATCGAGCCGAGCCGGACCGCCTGGCGAGGATTGGTATGCGACGGCGCGGCGGTTTCCGTTAGCCCATAGCCCTCGACGTAGCTCAGACCGGTGCGCCGGCGCAACTCCTCGGCCACGGCCGCCGGCATCGGCGCGCCGCCGCCACCGATATAGCGCAAGCTTTGCAGCGAATGGCCAGCGGCATCGGGGTTCGCCAGGAGATCGATCACCATGGTGGGAATATTGGGCCAATGCGTGACTTCGTATTGCTCGATGGCGCGAGCGGCCTGGCGGGCATCCCAGCGCGGCAGCACGACCATGCGGCAGCCCCATTGAATGGCGGCCAACATGCCCATCACCAGCCCCGTGACGTGAAACATGGGCACCGCGATGAGGACTGTGTCGCCCTCGCGCTGACCCAGCCAGGGCCCGGCGGTGAGGGCGTTATGCAGCATCGTGGCATGGCTGTGCATGCAGCCCTTCGGGGTGCCGGTGGTGCCGCTGGTGTAGGGCATGGCGGCGAGATCCGCGCCGGCTGCCGGTACCGCCCTCGGCACCGGAGCCCGCGCCACCAGCGAGTCCCAGTCATGGACCGACAAAACCGTTGAGACGGGCCGCGGATCGCGGCCCAGCAGCCAAGGCCGCCAGGAGTCGGGCCACTGGCTGCTGGCGGCTCCGATGTCGTTGGGCAGGCCGTCGGCCAGATCGAATACCACCAGATGACGCAAGCTGGATTGCGATGGCTGGCCGGCCGCCGCCGCGGCGACTTCGGCCGCGATATCCGACGATGCGATCACGACGGTGGCGTCGGCATCGGCCAGATACTGCGTTAGCTCCACTGCCTTGTTCATCGGGTTGAGCGGCACGGCCACCGCGCCGGCACGCAGAATGGCGTGAAAACCGATCACATACTGCGGACAATTCTGCATGAACAGAACCACGCGCGCGCCAGGTTCTATTCCAAGCCCCTGCAGGGCTCCGGCCAGGCGTTCAGCCTCGCCCGCCAATTGTGCCCAACTATATAGCCGGCCCAGAAACACCAGGCCGGTACCGTCGGGGTCGGCCTGGGCGCGGGCCGCCAGGCCCTGCCACAAGGTTTGATCCGGCACGGCGATCCGCTCGGGAACGCCGGGCGGCCAGCACGGATGGCGCGGCGGTTCGGCTTGCATGGCTCAGCCCGCCTGCCGCAGGGCCGGTGTCCGCCGACGCAGGCCGAGCCGCGTCAGCTCGAGCTTGGCCAGTGCCTGGCGGTGGACTTCGTCGGGGCCGTCGGCGATGCGCAGCGTCCGCTGCTCCGTATACGAGAAGGCCAGCGGCGTATCGCCGGAGACGCCGCCGGCACCATATGCCTGGATCGCCCAATCGATGATCTTGGCAGCCATACTGGGTGCGACGATCTTGATCATCGCGATCTCGCCCTGCGCCTCTTTGTTGCCCACGGTATCCATCATCCAGGCGGCCTTGAGCGTCAGCAGACGCGCCTGCTCGATCATGCAGCGCGATTCGGCGATGCGCTCGTGCCAGACACCGCGCTCGCTGAGCGGACGGCCGAACGCGGTGCGGTCGGCAAGTCGGCGGCACATCAGCTCCAGGGCTCGTTCGGCCGCGCCTATGGAACGCATGCTGTGGTGGATGCGGCCCGGCCCTAGACGCCCTTGCGCGATTTCGAAGCCACGCCCTTCGCCCAACAGCATATGATCGATCGGCACCCGGACGTTGTCGAGAAGGATCTCCATATGGCCCAAGGGCGCATGGTTGTATCCGAACACCGACAGCGGCCGCACCACCTTCACCCCCGGGGTGTCGGCGGGCACGACGATCATCGATTGCTGACGGTGGCGGGGCGCGGATGGATCCGTCTTGCCCATCACGATGAAGACGCGGCAGTTGCGGTTGCCCGCGCCGGTGGACCACCATTTGCGACCGTTGATGACGTAGTGATCGCCGTCGCGCCGGATCTCGCATTCGATGTTAGTGGCGTCGGACGACGCCACGGCGGGCTCGGTCATGAGGAAGGCCGAGCGGATCTCGCCTCGCAGCAGAGGCTCGAGCCAGCGATCCTTGAGCGCCTCGCTGCCGTAGCGATCGAGGGTTTCCATATTGCCGGTATCCGGCGCCGAGCAGTTGAACACCTCTGCGGCCCAGTGCGTCCGCCCCATGATCTCGCACAGCGGCGCGTACTCGAAATTGGAAAGCCCCTCGGGCGCGCGCGGCGAATGCGGCAGAAACAGGTTCCACAAGCCCGCGTCGCGCGCGACGCCCTTGAGCCGCTGCACGGTCGGGCATGTGCTCCAGCCCGCCTCGGAGTACCAGTCTTGGGCCTGTGCTTCTTGCCAGACCTGATCGTCGTTGGGATAAATGTGCTCGGCCATGAACGCTTCGAGGCGCTCACGCAGTTGGCGGGTTCGTTCGGGCTCGTTGAAGATGCTCATGATGCGGCTCGGTGTCAGGCATTGGAAGAAAGGGAAGAGCTCGGGCTCCGGCCTGGCGCCGCGCCGGATCCGCGGGCAATGGACCAGCCCAGTTCGGCCACTGGCCCGGCCATGCGGCCAATCGCGGCGGCCTGCGAGTTTGCCGACAGGCCTTGTGTCTGGCGATGCGCCACGCCCTGCAGGATGGCCGCCAGGCGGAACAGATTGAAGGCCAGGTAGAACGGCCAATCGGCAAGCACCGCGGCGAGCTCGCGCCCGGTATGGGTGCAATAGGCACGCAGATAATCGTGCTCGCGGGGAATGCCATGCGCCTGCGGCGCGAGACCGTAGCCACGCAGGATCCCGGCGGGCAGATGCCAGGCCAGGCAGTGATAGGCGAGATCGCTCAGCGGATGACCGAGGGTCGAGAGCTCCCAGTCGAGCACAGCGACGATGCGCGGCTCTGCGGGATGGAACATCAGATTCTCGAAACGGAAGTCACCGTGGGTCAGGCGGGTATGCCGGGGATCATCCGCTCCGGCGGGAAGGTGTTCCGGCAACCAAACGCTGAGATTCTCCATGGCGGCGATCGGCGTTGCGATGCTGTTGCGGTATTGCCGGCCCCAGCGCTGTATCAAGCGTTGAAAGAACCCCTGCTCGCGACCGAAGCCGCTCAATCCAGCCGCCCGCCAATCCAGACCGTGCAGGCCAGCGAGCACACGGTTCGCCTCGGCGTGGTACGCGGCCCGCTGCGCCAACGGAATGGCGGGCATGTGGACGTCGCGCAGCACCCGGCCTTCGACGTAATCCATCACATAGAAGGCCGCGCCGATGAGGGCTTCGTCGTCGCACAAGGCATGAACGCGCGGCACCGGTACCACGGAGTCGCGCAAGGCCCGCATGATGCGGAACTCGCGTTCGATGGCATGGGCCGAGGGCAGCAACGTGGTTGCCGGACCGGGTTTGGCGCGCAGCACCCAGGCGCCCCCGCGCCCCCGCAGAATCCAGGTGGGATTGGACTGGCCGCCCTCGATGCGCTCGATCGCGTCCAGGCCGGTGAAGTGCGGGACGTGCGCCTCCAGCCAAGCTTGCAGCAAACGCAGCGTGGAGGAGTCGGACAGGGCGGGAGCGGCTGGCTGGGTGTTCATGGCATTCATCGACTTCGTTGGCAAAATTGTCGTACTGTCGGACTTTTATAGCCAGTCGGTAATTACCCTAGGATCCACCAGAAATATCAACAATGGCGAAAATCTTAAAATTATCGATATAAATCAATAGCTTGAGTTAAAAACAGATTGACGACAGCTTTCCAACAGCTTTCCTATCTCTGTTGCCTATTGAAGATTTACCCTATCATTGTCGGACAATAATTATTGGATGGTCGCTGAACATGCCTTGCTCCTCTCATCCGGCGTCAATTTCCGAAACTGCCGAAGCCTATCTCGCCGACGCCCGGGCGCAGGTCATGCATGGCACGGAATGGCCCATCGCTTCGCCCTCCGCATCCGATCATTACCTGGCAGTGGTCGGCGCGGGCACCATGGGGCGCGGCATTGCCCAGGCCGGACTCGCCGCCGGCTGCCACGTTACCGTCGTGGATCGCCAGCCCATGGCTCTCGAGCGCTGCCGGCGCGAGATCCAGGCCAGCCTGGACAAAGCCCGCGCCCGCGGCTGGCTCTCGTCTTCCGCCAGCTCGTCCCGCCTCGGCCGCCTGAGCCTGGCAACCAACCTTGCTTTGCTCACGCAGGCCGACGTGGTCATCGAAGCGGTGGACGAGGACCTCGACCTCAAATGCCGCCTCCTGGCGCAGCTGGATCGCCAACTGCCACCCCACGCCTTATTGGTCAGCAATACCTCGACGCTCGACATCGACGCGATGGGCTCGGCCACCCGGCGGCCTGGCCAGGTACTGGGGATGCATTTCCTCACACCGGCCCATATCACCCCCCTGGTAGAGGTAATCCAGGGCGCCGCCACCAGCGCCGGCGCCCTGGCGCGCGGGCGCCAACTGGCGCTGCGCATGGACAAGCTGCCGGTTCTGGTGCGCAATGCCTGGGGCTTCATCGGCAACCGGCTCTACGAAGGTTTTCTGCGCGAAGTCGACGCCCTGCAACTCGAAGGCGTACCGGCCCATCGCATCGATTCCGTACTGGAAGGTTTCGGCTTCGCCCTCGGGCCTTGTCGCACCCTCGATATGTCGGGCACCGATCTGGTCAGTCAGGTCATCGCCGCCCGCGGCCGCCACGTCGAGCAAGCGCCCGCCTATCGCCGCATCACCCAGCGCCTGAATGAGCTGGGCCGCCACGGCTATAAAACCAACCTGGGCCACTACCGCTACATCGATCGCTTGCCACAGGTGGATCCCGAGTTGGCCGAGATCTGTGCCGCCGAAGCCCGGCGCCTGGGCATCCTGCAACGACCGGGCATTTCGGACGCCGCCCTGCTCGAGCGCTGCCTGATCCCGTTGTTCGAAGAAGGCCGACAGGTACTGGCCGAAGGGGTGGCGCGCCGCGAAAGCGACATCGATCTGGTTTGGGTTCTTGGCTACGGTTTTCCCGCATCGCGGGGCGGTCCCATGTTTTATGGTCGCCACGCCGCTGGACGCATCCAGCCGGCTGCGGAATAATCCGCCGTTGATCAACGAGTAGAGTATTCGGCCATTTGCGCCGCTTCCGTCACCATGCCACCGTCCAATACCACCGCCGCCGACCAACTTACCGCCATCGCCCGCGAGGGCCAACGAATCGAACAGCCACTGGCGGGCGGCGGCCATTTGGTTTGGCACGCCTGGGGCCGGGGCACGCCCGTGGTGCTCTGCCACGGCGGCCACGGCAGCTGGACACACTGGGTCCGCAATGTCCAGGCGCTGGCTCGCCACCATACGGTATGGGCCGCCGACCTCCCGGGCTTCGGCGATTCCGACAATCTCGCCGGCGTCGCCGATGCCGACGGTCTCTGGCCGGCGGTGGCCCAGGGCATTGCCACCCTCATCGCCCCGGGTGGCGACGCCCATCTGGTGGGATTCTCCTTCGGCTCCATGGTGGCGGGCTTCATCGCCGCCGAGCGGCCGGAGCTGGCGCGCAGCCTCACGCTGGTGGGCGCCGCCGCGATGTTCGGCAATCCCAGCTCGCTCGAGGGCCTGGTGAGCGTGCGCCACATCACCGACCCGGCCGAGCTGCGCGCCGCGCATCGCCAGAACCTCAAAGTACTGATGCTGCACGCCGACGCGACCATCGATGACTTCACCCTGCTCGTGCAAGAGCACAACGTCGCGCGCGATCGCCTGCCCAATCGGCGCTTGGCCCACACCACCTTGATGCAAACCCTGCAGGCCCGCTGGCGTTGCCCGGTACAAGGCATCTGGGGCCGCCATGATGTGCTCTACGGTGGCGACAGATTCTCCCGCCTTCGCGAGGTGCTGCGCGATTGCGACCTGCGCCGTGCCCATATCCTGGAAGGCGCCGGCCACTGGGTGCAATACGAGGCCGCCGATGCCTTCAATGAACGTCTGCTGGAGTTCCTGAGCCTCGTGGATCTCGAACGCGGCGCTGCCGCTTCCGCCAACTGAGTTCCGCGCCAGAATCATCGCCAGGAATCGCACGGCGGAAGCTCATGACGCATCCCGCCGTCACCGTGGCTCTCGCATATTCTCACAATAAAAAATAAGCAGTGACATTCCGCCTCCCGGTGCGGATAATCACGGCTCGCCCATTATCCACATTGCCGGGACTCCCTAATGATTCCAACAATCCTGCATATCGCGGCCGGTCGCGACCATAGCCTCGCCTTGTTGAGCCATGGCGAAGTCTGGGGCTGGGGCGCCGAAGGCAGCGGCCGCGTGGTGCTGCCCGAGATCTGCAGCGTCGCCCCGCCCTCCACCCCCATCGTGGTGCCGGCCATCCGGTCCTTTACCCGCATCGCGGCGGGCTACGGCACCGGTTACGGCATCACCGATGATCATATTGCCTATGGCTGGGGCGCCAACCGGGCGGGACTGGCGGGGCAACCCCATGTGCTGGCCACCTTGCAGGCCGAAGCCTTGGCGGGCCTGCCCCCGGTCGCGCAGCTCGCGGTCAGCGAGTTCTATGGGCTGGCACTCACGCTCGACGGCCAGGTGCTGGAGTGGGGCCTTAGCCGCGGCGGTCCGGCGGGCGTGCGCAACCAGGGGCTGACACCGCTGGAGCTGGCGGCCGCCGCGCGGCAGGTAGCCGTAGGCCGCGGCCATGCCCTGGTCCTTACCGATGCGGGCCTGCTGGCCTGGGGCGCCAATGGCGCCGGCCAACTGGGAGCAGGCCACCTCGTCGATCAGCCAAGGCCCATCACAGTCCAGTTGCCGCCGAAACTCGAGATCCGTTCGGTGGCGGCGGGCGCCTCGCACAACCTCGCCATCGACACCGGCGGCCGGATCTGGGCCTGGGGCAGCAATCAGTATGGTCAATTGGGGCGGTCCGAACCGCGCTATAGCACACGGCCGCTGGCCGTGGAGCTTGACGAACCGGTGGTCGATGTCGCCGCCGGCATGTTCTTCTCTTTGGCCTTGGGCGCAAGCGGGCGGGTGTACTCCTGGGGCTGGAATGCCAAGGGCCAATTGGGCCGTGGCACCCAACGCCACGACCTCCGGCCAACGGTCATCCCCGGGCTGGAAGGCATTGCGCGCATCGCGGCGGGGCAAGCCCATGCGCTGGCCGCCAGCGCCCATGCCCTGTTCGCCTGGGGCGACAACGAAGCCAGCCAGCTCGGCCCCAACGGCCCCGCCAATCGCGATCCCGAGAACCCTGGCTGGTCGCCAACGCCAGTCAGCCTCCCGGTCTGAAAGGAAACACCATGTCGCAACCCGAGAACACCCGGCGCCAGTTCCTGCGCCTCTCTTATACCGTCGGCGCCGGCCTCGCGCTGCCTGGCTGGCTCGCCGCCTGCGGCGGCAATGACGGCGGCGATGACCCCACGCCCCCCGTAGTCGAGACCTTCGTCGAACCCGACCGGCTGCTCTCCGAACGCGGCTTGCTCGACGTCCAGTTGCGTTTCGCCTTTGCCCACAACACGCTCGACGGGCGACCGGTACACCTGCGCGCCATCGAAGGCGGCCTGACCGGTCCCACGCTGGAGATCCGGGCCGGCGACATGCTGCGCGTACTGGTACGCAACGACCTGCCGCCCAACCCGGCCAGCACCGAGCCCAACTGGACGTTCCGCTATCCCAACAATACCAACTTCCATACCCATGGATTGCACGTCGACCCGGGTATCGAGCGCCCCGGAGTCTATGGCGACTACGTCGTCGACGATCCGCGCGAAGGCATCGTACCGGGCGGTACCCGGCAGCACGAGTTCAACATCGTCGAAGACCACCCTCCCGGCACCTATTGGTACCATCCGCACCTGCATGGCGCCACGGCGGTTCAGGTGGGCAGCGGCATGGCGGGCGCCATCATCGTGCGCGGCCCGGCCGACGAGGTGCCCGAGATCAAGGCCGCCCGCGAGCGCCTGTTCGTCTTCCAGGCGCCGCTGATCGATGCCAACGGCGAACTGGCGGACTTCGCCAGCGTCCTTGCCGTCTCCGAAACACCGTTCGTCATCAACGGCGTGCGACGCCCCCGCCTTGTGATGCGCCCCGGCGAAGTCCAGCGCTGGCGCTTCGTCAACGCGGCCGTGACCGGTTACCTCAATCTGGGCTTGGATGGCCATGATCTCCATCTCATCGGCCACGACGGCAATCCGCGCCGCTACCCGCAAACGATTCCGGCCGATGCGGCCGAAAGCGTGGTGATGGCGCCCGGCAACCGCGACGACGTGCTGGTCAAGGCCGGCGCGCCAGGTACCTACTATCTGCGCACCCGTGCCTACAATTCGGGCTTTCCGGTGCCGGAAGACATTCTCGCCGAGGTGGTGGTGGTGGGAGACCCGATGGACATGCCCTTGCCGGCCGGGCCCCTGCCCCTGTCCGAAATCCTCGATCCCGTCTCCGACGAAGAGCTTGCCAGCCACGGCGGCCTGAAGCGCGAGATCGTGCTGCGAGTCATCAGCAACAATAACGGCAGCCCCATTACCGACGCGCCCGCGGCCGAGTTGCTGCCGGTGCCGCCCGGCGAGCTGCCGATCTGGACGTACCAGACCGGTAATACGTTCGCCGCCAACCGGGTATTTGCGATGGGCTCCGCCACCGGGCTGCCCAGCACCGATCCGCAGATGCCAACGGTTTATTATCCGTATCAGTCATCCCGATCGATCAAGCAGACCATCGCCCTCGATAGCGTGGAGGAATGGACGGTCTACAACATGGACGGCGTCCAGCATCCGCTGCATATCCACATCAACCCGATCTGGATCATCAAGATCAATGGCGAGCCCGTGGAACCTTTCTGGGCCGACACCATCCCGCTGCCGCGCGGCGGCACGCCTGAGGCTCCCACCTCGGTTACCTTCCGTACGCGCTTTCTCGATTATCCCGGCCCCTTCGTGATGCATTGCCATCTTCTGGTGCACGAGGATCTCGGCATGATGCAGCGGGTGGAAGTCGTCTAACCCGAAGCGGCTCCAAGCCGGCTCGCCGGGTAAACGACGTTCTGGCCGAAGCCTACCGGCTCCCGCCAGAGCTCCTCCGCCCGGCTGCGGGGGCGCCTTCGGCACGCCGGCCTCACACGGGGTGATAGCGGCCCCGCGCGCGAGCCATCTCGCGCAGGGCCACCGGCACCTCGAAGCGCTCGCCATGCCGCCGGGCCAGGCGGTCGCAGGCTTCGACGAAGGCCTCGGCGCCCAGGGTATCGATTTGCCCGAGCACGCCGCCCAGCACCGCCGGAAATCCCCAACCCAGCAAAGCGCCAACGTCGGCATCACGAGGGCTGACGATGCCTTCGGCGACACAGCGTGCCGCCTCGAGTGATTGTGAGAACATGAGGCGCTCCCGCACTTCGTCCAACGTGGGCTGCTCAGGAACCGGCGGAAACATCTTGGCCAGGCCCGGCCATAAACGCTTGCCGCCTTCCTTCGGATAATCGTAGAACCCCTTGCCCGCCTTGCGGCCAGGCCGGTCGAGCTGCTCCACCATCGCGGTCAGTACGGCGTCCTGCGGCTGCTCGCGATACGCCTCGCCTTGATCCGCCCTGGCCTGCCGCATGGCCTTGTACAGTAATTCGATCGAGAACTCGTCGATCAGCGCCAGCGGCGGCATGGGCATGCCGGCCATCCGCCCGGCATTCTCGATCAGCGCCGGGGCCACTCCTTCGCCCAGCATGGTCATGGCTTCGTAGGGGTACATGCCGAATGCCCGGTTGGCGTAAAAGGCCGGACAATCATTGACCACGATCGGCGTCTTGCGTATGCGCTTGGCGAAGTCCAGGGCATGCGCAATCGTCGCCTCGGACGTCCGCTCGCCACGGATGACTTCGATGAGCGGCATTTTCTCGATTGGCGAGAAAAAGTGCAGGCCCAAGAACCGCTCCGGCCGCTGCGAGTTCCTGGCCAGGCTGGTGATCGGCAGCGTGGACGTATTGGAGGCGAGCAACGCGTCGGCGTCCATCGCGGCTTCGGCGCGGCGCATGACTTCGGCCTTCACCTCACGATTCTCAAATACGGCTTCGATCACCAGTTGGCATCCCGCCAGGTCCCGGTAGTCGGCGGTGCAGCGTACCCGATCGAGCGCGGCCTCGCGCTGTGCCGCCGACAGTCTTCCCTTGGCGACCAGGGCGTCCATCACTTTCGCGCCGTACGCCTTGCCTTTCTCGGCCGCTTCGACGTTGACATCGAGCAGCACGACGTCAAGGTCCGCCTGCGCGCAGACATAAGCCAGCCCCGCGCCCATCATGCCCGCGCCGAGCACGCCCACCCGGCTGTAGTCGCGAAGCGGCACGTCCCGGGGCCGATCCGCCAGGCGGTTGGCCTCGCCCAGCGAGAAGAACAACAAGCGGATCATGTTCTTGGTGGCGGCCGAGGTGGCCAAGCGTGCGAACTGACGCTGTTCGATCCGCAGGCCGGTGTCGATGTCGACCTGGCAGCCATCGTAGACGCAGGCCAGGATGGCTGCCGGAGCCGGGTACAGCCCCTGGGTCTTGCTCATCAGTGCCGCCGATGCGCCGAAGAAAATTTGCATGGGCCCCGGAGTTTGTGGCCCGCCGCCAGGGAACCTGAAGCCCTTGGCATCCCAGGACTTGATGGCGGCCCCCTCACCGGCCGCCAACAGCCAGGCGCGCGCCCGGGTCAGGAGTTCGCCGGGCGGCACGACTTCGTCGATGATGCCGGCTTCGAGCGCCGCTTCCGGCGCCACCTTGCGGCCTTCCAGCAGGTATGGCAAGGCTTTGCCGATGCCGATCATGCGTGGCAGGCGCTGGGTGCCGCCAGCCGCCGGCAGCAGCCCCAGGGTCACTTCGGGCAATCCCAGCCGGATTCCCGGATCAGCCGCGGCGATGCGCCGGTGGCAGGCCAGAGCCAGCTCCAGCCCGCCGCCCAGCGCCGTACCGTTAATGGCGGCGACAAACGGTTTGCCCGAGGTTTCCAGCCGCCGCAGGATGGCGCTGACGGGTCCGCTGGCGGCCATCGACGCTTCGATGCCATCGATGCGGCGGATCAAGTCGAGGTCGCCCCCTGCCACGAAGTCCTTGCGCGAGGATGTGACGATGACGCCCTTGACCATCGGGTCGCCGATGGCGCGCTTCACGGCGGCCTCGAACGCCGCGATGCTGGCTTCGTTCATCACGTTGGTGGGCCGGTCGGTCACGTTCCAGCTCAGCGTGGCGATCCCATCCGCGTCAGTCTTGTAATCGATCATGTTTCCAGGCTCCTGCGCATTCAGACGCGTTCGATGATCATCACCGAGCCCATGCCGCCGCCCACGCAAAGGGTCACGAGGCCGGTGCCCAGGTCGCGGCGTTCCAGTTCGTCGAGCAAGGTGCCCAGCAGCATGGCGCCAGTGGCGCCCAGCGGATGTCCCATGGCGATCGCGCCGCCATTGACGTTGACCTTGTCGTGCGGCACCCCCAGGGTTTCCATGAAGAGCAGGACCACGGCCGCGAATGCCTCGTTGCATTCGAAGAGATCGATGTCGCCCGGCTGCATGCCCGCCCGCCGCAGCGCCGAGCGCGCGGCTTTGGCGGGGCCGGTGAGCATGATGGTCGGTTCGCTGCCGATCGCGCCGAAAGCCCGAACCCGCGCGCGGGGCCGCACGCCGAGGCGCTTGGCCATCGACTCGCTGCCGATCAACACGGCCGCCGCGCCGTCGACGATGCCCGAAGAGTTGCCGGCGTGGTGTACGTGCTCGATGGCGGCCACCTGGGGATAGCGCTGCAGGGCCATGGCGTCGAAGCCCATCTTCTCGCCCAGGGTTTTGAACGAAGGCTCCAGCGCCGCCAGCGATTCCGCCGTGGTATCGGCCCGCACATGCTCGTCGCGCTCGAGGATCAGCTGGCCGTTGATGTCTGCCACGGGCACGATGGAGCGCGCAAAATGCTTCTCGGCCCAGGCGGCCGCGGCGCGGCGCTGGCTTTCGGCGGCATAGGCATCCACGTCGCGGCGGCTGTAGCCGTGCAGGGTGGCGATCAAATCGGCCGACACGCCCTGGGGAACGATGTGATTGGGCAGGGTGATCTGCGGATCCGTGACCCAAGCGCCGCCGCCGGCGAACATCGGCACCCGCGACATGCTTTCCACGCCGCCGCCGATGATGAGATCGGCCTGGCCCGCCATGACCATGGCCGAGGCAAAGTTGCAGGCCTCGAGGCCCGAGCCGCAGAAGCGATTGATCTGCACACCCGGCACTTCCCGGAAACCCGCCGCCGACAGGGTGGCCGCCTTGGCGATATTGGAAGCCTGCTCCAGCGAGGGCTCGCCACAGCCCAGGATGACATCGGCCAGCATCTCGGGGGCGAAGCCGCTGCGCTGGCGCAAGGCCTCCAGTGTTTGTGCCGCCAGACGCGCCGGCGCCATCTCGTGCAGGCCGCCACTGGAGCGGCCCTTGCCGCGGGGTGTACGCACGGCATCCAGTATGTAGGCATCACTCATCGATACATCCCGTGATCAAGACAGTGGAAAAACAATCAGCGGCCGACGAACCGCGGCTCGCGTCGCTGTTGAAAGGCGGCCATGCCTTCGCGCAGGTCGGCGCTGTTGAACACCCGCCGCAACCGGCGGGTTTCGTGCTCGAACATGGTGTCGAACCCGCCACCGTCCAGCAGAATCCGCTTGGAACCCATGAACGCCTGGGTCGGCCCCTGCGCAATCTCCAGAGCGAGAGCGGTGGCTTGCGCCATCAACTGCCCGGCCGGCAGCGCGCGATTGACCAGGCGCAACGACGCCGCCTCGCCGCCGGAGAGCAGCCGGCCGGTATAAATGAGCTCGCTGGCCAGACCGAAGCCCAGGCGGTTGAGCAGGATGTGGTGGGCGCCGCTATCCGGCACCATACCGAGCCGCCGAAAGGGACTGCCCAGCAAGGCGTCATCGGTCACCAGCACGATGTCGCAGCACAACGCCAGACCAAAGCCGAAGCCCAGCGCGGGGCCGGCCACCGCGGCAATCGTGGGCACCGGCAGCTCGCGCAGCTCCCGCAGCACGGGCCCCACGATCTCGGTGAGCGTGATCACGGGATCGTCCACCGCGGAATTGATGGATGTCACGTCCCAGCCAGCGGAAAAAACCGTATCGGCGCCATGCAGCAGCACCGCGCGCGCGCCTTCGCCCACGGCCTGCGACAAGGCGTCGCGCAAGGCGTGGGCATTCTCGGCCCGAAAGCTGTTGCGCGGTTGCGGCAAGGCAAGCTGGATCACGGCGAGCGGCCCGTCGTGCCGGCGATGGATGCCGGCATTGGCATGGCCGGCGGGAGAAATCGGTTCCATCATTGACTCCTGGTGGCTGGCGGCGGCTCATAGATTGCGCGCGATCAGTTCCTTCATGATCTCGTTGGTACCGCCGTAGATTCGTTGCGCCCGTGCGTCGACATAGGCTCGCGCGATGGCGGTCTCGGCCATGAAGCCGTACCCGCCGTGCAGTTGCACGCAGGCGTCGACGACCTTGCCCTGCAGATCGGTGCACCAGTACTTGGCCATCGCCGCCGCCTCGGCATCGAGGCGGTCCGCCACCAGATCACAGAGGCATTGGTCGACGAAGGTCCGGCCCAGCCGGATCTCGGTTTTAAGCTCGGCCAGCAGGAAGCGCGTATGCTGAAAGTCGGCGATGGCCTGACCGAAGGCGCGCCGTTCGCGCACGTAGTCGAGCGTCATGCGATAGGCGTCTTCGGCCGCCGCCACCGCCGAGACCGCGATCTGCAGGCGCTCCCAGGGCAGCTCCCGCATCAAGTAGCCGAACCCGGCACCGGGCTCGCCGAGGCAATGATCGGCCGGCACCGGCACATCTTCGAAAAAGAGCTCCCCGGTATCCTGCGACTGCAAGCCCATTTTCTTCAGCGGCTTGCCGCGCCGCACCCCTGGCAGAGTGGTGTCCACCACCAGCAGGCTGATGCCCCGGCCGCCCTCGCCCGCTTCGGTACGGGCCACCACGATCACCAGATCGCAGGTGCTGGCGTTGGAGATGAAGGTCTTGGCGCCGTTGAGCGTGTAATGGCCGTCGCGCAGCGTGGCCCGGGAGCGGATGGCCTTGACGTCCGAGCCGCCATCGGGCTCGGTCATGGCCAGGGCGCCGATGGCGTTGCCACGCACCATGGCGGGCAGCCAGCGGGTCTTGAGCGCATCGCTGCCGTAGTGCAGAAAATAGTTGGTGACGATCTCCGAATGCATCGTGAGCGACAGGCCGAAGTTGCTGTAGGGCGCGGCCGCCTCGAGCACCACCACGGAGTACAAGAAATCCGCGCCGGGCCCGCCCAGCGCTTCGGGTACGGTGGGACACAACAAACCCAGATCGCCCGCTCGCTGGAAAACCCGGCGATCGAAACTGCCCTGCTCGGCCCAGCCCCGCAGCTTGGGGCCGACCTCCTCCGCCAGGAAGCGCCTCACCGTCTCGCGAAACAACTCGTGCCCAGGGCCAAAAATCGTTCTCGTTGCCATGGCTGGCAGTATGCGGCCGCCCGCCCGCCCCGATATCGTCTTAAGCGACGAATTACCGGCTCTCCCGCCTAGGACTATCCCCAATCGCCGGGGCGGCCGACACGATGATCGTGGGTGTGCCGGCCCCGCCTTGGCGCGGGAGGCCGCTCCCGGAGCATGGGCCCGCGCCGCGGGCCGAGGCGCCCCTCTCAGGCGATCAGGCCGGCGCGGCGAGCCACGGCGATGGCTTCCATGCGGTTGCGGGTATCAAGCTTGACGTTGATATTGCGCAGATGAGTACGCACGGTGGTCTCGGCCACGAACAAGCGCTCGGCAATCGCCTCATTGGAGAGACCTTCGGCCACCAGGCGCATCACCTGGATCTCTTTGCGCGTAAGCAGCTCGCTGGCCAGCGCCAAGGCCGGGGACGCAGCCCTGGCCGGGGTGTCCGCGCCGCGGGCGGCGGGCGGCCCATCCCCTTCCCGCCCCGCCGCGGCAGCGGCCGCGTCCCGCGGCGCATCGCCTGGCACTCGGTCGCGCAACAAGCGGTCGATGAACTGCAATGGCGCTTCGATCCCGGACTGGCCGGCTCCACCTTCGAGCAGGACCGAGGGCACGGCCCGCAGCTCGCGCAGCAGGTTCAACAACAGCGGTCCCTCATCGAGAAAAGCACGGACATAGCCTTCGGCGCTGGCTTGCCGCACCGCCTTTGCCAAGACCCGCATGGACTTGTTGCGCTGATCGGTGCAACGCAGCGCCTGCGCCAACAGCAAGCGCAAGGTCAGGGCACGGCGTTCGCGTTGCGACCGCTCGGCCGCCTCGAGTTGCCGCCGGAGCGCGTCGACCACATCGGCCGCATGTCCGCCGGCGATCGACCAGCGTGCCAGCCCCACCTCATGCGTCTCGACTTCATTGGCTTTCAGGGACAGATTCGACACTCTCTGCCACAACGCTCTATCGTGGCAGCGATCGAGTTCGGCGCGAGCCAGGTGCAGCCGGCCGTCGACCACCAGCATCCGCGCCCGTTCGAGACGGGCACAGGCAACGACTCGCGCCAGCCCTTCGCGGTGGCCGATATGCTCGAGCTCGGTCAGCAGGGTCTGTGCACCATCGGCATCACCCTGATCAAGCGCGATACGCGCCATCATGACATGGGCACAAATCAATTGGTCTGGAATCCCGACACGCCGGATGAGGGGAATATAGACCGCCAGCAAGCGCTCGGCCTGCTGGCATAAATCGGCCTCGTACAGGGCTTCGGCCAGCAACACGCCCACCATGGCGTTGCCGTTGGTGGCCCTGGCGGAATCGCTGGCCCCGGCGCTGGCCGCCAGGCGCAAACGGGCGATGGCGCGCTGCAAGCGGCCCTGCACCAGATCGACCGCGCCTTCGGCCGCCTCGGATAAAGCGAAGTTGAAGCTGCTGGCGTGCTCCGGCTGCCGGCGGCGGGCGGCGTCGGCCAGTCGCAAGGCCTCGTGGTAGCGTCCTGCGATCATCGACAGATTGGCGAGGACGACTTCCAGAAAACCACGGGCGAACAGGGCTTCCGGCGGCAGGATCTCGAGAAACGGCTCCGCCATGGCCATGGCATCTTCGTTGCGATCCGTCAGCACCATCATCAACGGTCTGAGCGCTAGGTACAAGGCCCGGCTGGAAGCATCGTCGCCGACCACCGCCTCGAGCGGCTCCACCAGCGGGGCTGCGGCGCGCGGCCCGCGCGCCAGGCATACCGACCACGCCCGGACGACCTGCAACAGGGGATGCTCCTCGAGTTGCCCGGCCTCGAACAAAGGATCCAGCCAGCGGGCCAGCAGCCGCACCCGCCCTTGATCGAGCAGGTTCTGGGCATGCTCGCCCAACAGCGGCAGCACAAATTCGCGATCGCCGGCGGCCAGGCCGTGCTCGATGGCCGGTACCGGGCGTCCTTCGGCCAGGAACCAGCGTGCCGCGGCACGATGCAGCCCAGGCACCAGCGGGGCGTGCTGGCGCTGCAGCTGCGCGCGCAGAAACTCGGCAAACATGCCGTGATAACGGAACTCGCTGCGATCGGCCCGCAGCGGGATCAGAAACAAATGCGCCTGATCGAGGCTGCGCAGCATATCGGCGCTGTCTTGCCGGCCGCAGACGGCATCGCACAGTGCCGCGTCGAAGGTGCCCAGGATGCTGGAGCGCAACAGGAAACCGCGGACGTCATCGCTTTGGCGCGCCAGGACGTCTTCCATGAGGTAGTCCATGACGGCCGCGTTGGAACCCGAGAAGCTGGCGATAAAGCGGCCGGGCTCGGCCCGCCTTTCCAGGGTGACGGACGCAAGCCAGAGCGCGGCAACCCAGCCTTCCGTACTGCGATGCAGGCGACGGATGTCTTCCGGCTGCAGCGGCAGCCCACGGCGCTCGCGAAGATAATGATCTACCTCGGTCTCGGAAAACCGAAGTTGCTCGGGCTCGATCTCGAGCAATCGCCCGCGGGCCCGCAGCCGCCCCAGACCCAACTCGGGCGCGCCGCGCGAACCCATGATGATTTGCGCGCCACGCGGCAATTGTTCGATCAGCTCCTGGATCAGTCCCAGCACCACCGGCCCCTGGAGAACTTCGAAATCATCGAGGAACAGCGCGAATGGCGCGGGATGCGCGGCCACGGTATCGATCAAGCCGAAGGCCAGTTCATCCACGCCATTGCGGCGGCCCGCGTCGAGCTCGCGCAAGCGTGGAATCTGCGGCGCGAGGGCGGCGACCAGGGCCGAGAGCAAACGCCCGACGTCGTTATCGGCGCGGTCGAGCGTCAGCCAGGCATGCGGCAATCCGGTTTCTTGGAATCGGCGCATCACCTGCAGCATGACGGTGGTTTTGCCGAAGCCGGCGGGCGCGCGCAACAGCACCAGTCGCGCCGCTCCGGCATTGAAAATGCGCTCGCAGACTTGCGGGCGCGGCAACTCGTAAGAACTGCCCAGCGGCGGCCGCAACTTGCCGGTGAAGGAAATCGCCCGGGGCCAGTGAATGACCTCGCCACTGTTGGTGTCGGCGGCCGCGGCCCGCGGCCCGGCGCCGGGCCGGTTGAAATCCTGGAACGAAGGAAATGGCTCGAGACGCCCGGACATACCCTTATCCTCCTCAACTTCGTTCGTATAAGGTCACCACGCAGGCGCCCCCCAGCCCGAGGTTGTGTTGCAAGGCAAGCCGCGCGCCATCCACCTGGCGGACTCCGGCCTGGCCGCGCAACTGCCACACCAGCTCGGCGCATTGCGCCAGGCCGGTGGCTCCCAGGGGATGCCCCTTCGACAAAAGCCCCCCGGAAGGATTGACGACCACTTGGCCGCCATAGGTATTCTCGGCATTGACCACGAACGCTTCGCCCTGGCCTTCGGAACACAAGCCCAGGGCCTCGTAGGTGATGAGCTCGTTGACGGTGAAGCAATCGTGCAGCTCGACCACCGTGACATCGCCGGGGCCGATGCCGGTGGCCTCATAGACCTGACGCGCCGCGCGCCGCGTCATATCGTAGCCTACCAGCTTGCGCATGTCGCGTTCGTCGAAACTGCTGTTGCCGTCGGTGCTCATGGCCTGGGCGGCGATCCGCACCGTGGTGTCGAGCCCGTGATGGCGGGCGAACTCTGCCGAGCACAGCACCGCCGCCGCCGCGCCGCAGGTTGGCGGGCAGCATTGCAGGCGTGTCAGCGGATCGAACACCATCGGCGACGCCATCACGTCTTCGAGCGAAACGGGTTCGCGGAACAGGGCCCGGGGATTCTGCGCCGCATGGGCGCGCGCCTTCACGGCGATCCGGGCAAAGGTATCGGGACGGGTGCCATACAACTGCATGTGCAGGCGGCCGGCGCCGCCGAACAACTGCGCCGCGATCGGCGACTGCGGCTCCCGTCCCTGGATGTCGTCCAGCGCGTCGAAGAGCCGCTGCGCGGGGTCGGGCCTGTCGGCCCAATGGGAGCCGACCGCTCCGCGCCCCATTTGTTCGAAGCCCGTCACCAATGCGCATTCGATGGCGCCGCTGGCGACGGCCTGCCTGGCCAGAAAAAGCGCCGTCGAGCCCGAAGCGCAATTATTGCTGACATTGAACACGGGTATGGCGGTAAGCCCCAGGCGATACGCCACCGCCTGGCCGCTGCAGGAGTCGCCATACACGTAACCAGCGTATACCTGGTCGACCCAGAGGTAGTCGACGCGTGCATCTTCGAGGGCGGCACGCGCCGCTCGCGCGCCCATGACATCGTAGGACTCGCTTGCCCCCGGCTTGACGAAAGGCGTCATCCCGACTCCCGCCACATACACCGGACGCATCCCCGCCGCAGTCGTTCCGCTCATCGTACCGCTCTCCCTTCCCATGTGAAGAGCCCCGGCCTTCCGGCCGAAGGTCTGCGCCACGCCGCGGCGGGCGCCGTCGGCGCCACCGCATCATGGCCGCGCTTGGCCCCATCGTGAATAACCGGGGCTGCGCCGAGGCACGGTCAGGGGCGGTCTCGGCTTGTCTCGTCGTAATCGAGAACCACCTCCCAACGCCCATCGCGAATCTGCGACAGGCGGGCGGCGTTCGAGCCCAGGTGGTTATCCGCGCTGAAGGCGAGGGCCGGCATGCCGAAGGCGTCGGCGGGGGTGTGCATCGCTTCGATGACACTGCCCAGCTTGTCGGCGTCGACATCGCGCCCCGCCTGTTCCAACGCCCGCACCAGGCGATCGAGAATGACGTAGCCGAACACGGAGTACGTGGAAGGCGCCTCGTTGAAACGGCTGTTATAGCCCTCGAGCCATGGCTTGACGGAGTCGGGCGCGGTATCCGGATAGGGATGCTGCACGGTCATGGTGGAATAAAAGCCCTCCACCCCTTCACCGCCGAGCTTGTGGATCAGATCGGTATAGGTACCGAAAGCACCCAGGAATGTCGGGTTGAAGTCGACGCGTCGCGCTTCGTTGAGCGTGCCGACCGTCTCGCGAATGAGAGTGCCGGTGACCACGAAGTCGCAGCCGGCCGCTTTCATCCGCGCCACCTGCGACGAAAAATCGGTGGCGCCGCGCTTGAAGCTGGTTTTCTCGCGCAGTTCCTCGCCGATGCTCTTGAGCCCCGCCTCGGTGCCTCGCAGGATCTCGAGGCCGTATTCGTCGTCCTGATAAATAATGCAAGGCGTGGTGGCGTTTTTTTCCTGGTACAGGCGCGCGGCGGTGGGCGCGATCTGATCGTAGTAGGACGACAGAAACGAGAACTTGAGCTTGTGCACCGGTTCATACATATCGCGCGACAGCGCGGCCGGGAAGAAGCTCATGACGTTCTTCGACATCATCACGGGCATGGCGGCGTTGTTCACCGCCGTGCCAAGCGAGCCCGCCATGACGAAGATCTTGTCCTGGTTCACCAGCTTTTGCGCGCCAAGCACGGCCCGGCGGGGGTCGTAGCCGGTATCCTCCACCAGCAATTTCAATTGGCGGCCGTGCACTCCGCCGGCTTCGTTGGCTTCGGCCACGCGCATGAGCATGCCGTTTCGCAGATCCTTGCCGTAGCCAGCCAGCGGCCCGGATAGATCCTGCAAGGTGCCGATGAGGATTTCCTGGTCGGTAACGCCTTGGGGCTGCGCCATGGCGCTTCCCGCTCCCGCGAGCACCGAAACGACGGCCAAATGGCAAAGGGTACGCATGATGGTCATGATGATGTCTCCATGAGTATGGTCGGACAGGCTGCTACGCTTGAAGGCTTTTGTCCGCCTGAACGACAGCGGCGGTCTCCCGGTACGCCGGGGCCGAAGGTGGGTACATGGCGTCTATCCGTGCCGCGTACTTCTTCTGCACGAAGCTACGCTTGAGTTTCATGGTTGGAGTCAGCTCTTCGTCCTCGGCCGACAGCTGGGTGTCCAGAAGAAAGAACTTCTTGATTTGTTCGACGCGCGCAAACTTGCGATTGACCTGGTCGATCTCCCGCTGGATCAGGGCCTGGATCTCGGCCGACCGGGTAAGGCTGGCATAGTTCGAGAATGGCACATGGTGGTCCTGGGCGTACTTCTCGACCGTTTCCTGCTCGATCATGATGATGGCCGTGAGGTAGGGGCGGCCATCGCCGATAATCACCGCATCGGTCACATAGGGTGAGAACTTGAGCTCGTTCTCCCATTCGCTGGGCGTGATGTTCTTGCCGCCGGCGGTGATGATGATGTCTTTCATGCGATCGGTGATGCGGAAGTAACCATCGTCGTCCATGGTGCCGACATCCCCCGTGCGCAACCAGCCGTCGGGGCCGATCGCTTCGGCGGTTTTATCCGGCTGGTTCAGGTATCCCAGGCACACGTTGAGGCCACGCACCAGCAGTTCTCCGGTGACCGCATCCACTCGCACCTCGTTGTAGGGAGCCGCCCGTCCTATCGTGCCGAGCCGGATGCCGCCGGCCGGCATGGCCGTGGCAATCCCGCCGGTTTCCGTCTGGCCCCAGACTTCGAGCATGGGGAGGCCCAGGGCCAGGTACCAGCGCACCAGGTCGGGGGCGATTGGCGCGGCACCGGTGATCAAATACCGGCAACGATGCACGCCAATGAATCGCCGCACGTGATCGAGGGCGGCCACCCCCGCCACCCAGTAGCGCAGCTTGAGCCAGGGGCCGACCGGTCGGCCGTCGAGTACCTGCTGGACGACCTCATGGCCGACGCCGATCGCCCAGCGATACAGCGCCCGCTGCACCGCTCCCGCCTCATTGACCGCAATGGTGACCGCTGAATAGAACTTCTCCCAGAGGCGAGGTACGCCACCGAGCACGGTGGGCGCAATCTCCCGCACATTCTCCGGCACCGTGGCGGGATTCTCGACGAAGCTTAGGCGGGTCCCCGTGTAAAAAGAGGCGTAGAGCCCCACGACCCGCTCGGCCACGTGACAGAGCGGCAGGAAGCACATGCGCTCGTCGGTCGCCGACTGCGGCAGGATCCGGTTCTGGCCTTGCACAACCGCCATCAGCCCACGATTGGCATGCATCACGCCCTTGGGCTTGCCGGTAGTGCCGGAGGTGTAGATCAGGATCGCCAGATCGTCCGCTCCGCGCAACTCCCGAACGGTTTCGAACTCTTCCGGGTGAGCCTCGTCGTAGGCACGGCCGAGTGCCTGCAATTCGTCCAGCGTGACGACCATCGGATCGCGAAACTCCGCCAAGCCCTTGGGATCGATCAGCACGAGGTGCCGCAAGCCCGGCAGGCGATCGCGGATCTCCAGCGCTTTGTCGAGCTGCTCTTCGTTTTCGACCACCAGCGCGACGCTTGCGGAGTCCGCACACAAATAGTGCACTTGCGCGGCCGCATCCGTGGGATAGATGCCGTTGGACACCCCGGCCGCGCTGAGAATGGCCAGGTCCATCCACACCCACTCGACCCGCGTATTCGAGAGGATGGAAACGCACTCGCCCGGCTGGAGGCCGAGCGCCCTCAGGCCCATCGCCAGCATCCGCACGATGCCGCCGACGTCGCGCCAGCTCCACTCCCGCCACAGGCCAAGCGCCTTCTGCCTCATCATGAGGTTGTCGCCCCGCCGCGCCACGCCGGCCCAGAACATGCCGGCCACGGTATCGCTTTCGATAACCTGCCCCGGCTCGGGCCGCGGCATCCGGAGGTTCCAGAGTTGAGGCATGCGGTCTCCTTTAACGCCAGGTTTTTTTTCGCTTCCAGCGCCGCTCGCCGCGGGACCCGGACTCTTTCATTCCAAGATAGAACTCTTTGATGTCGTCCTTCTCCCGCAAGCGCTCGCAGGTGTCGTCCATGACGATCCTGCCGTTCTCGAGCACATAGCCGTGGTCGGCCACATTGAGCGCCATGTTGGCGTTCTGCTCCACCAACAGGATCGTGGTGCCACGCTCGCGATTGATGCGCACCACGATCTCGAAGATCTCTTTGGTCAGCCGGGGCGAGAGTCCCAGGCTGGGCTCGTCGAGCAGGATCATGGACGGCGCGGCAAGAATCGCGCGCGAGATCGCCAGCATTTGCTGCTGCCCCCCCGAAAGCAGGCCGGCATCCTGGCCGGCCCTCTCTTTGAGAATCGGAAAGTACGCAAACACGGCTTCGAGGTCGCGCACGACGCCGTCGCGGTCGCGGCGGGTGTAGGCGCCCATCATGAGGTTGTCGCGCACGCTCAACAGCGGGAACACCTCCCGGCCCTCCGGTACGTGCGAAAGCCCGCGGCGCACGATCCGCGAAGGATCGTCGCCGGTGATGTCCTCTCCCTGAAAATGGATAGCCCCCTTTTGCGGCTCGAGAATGCCGCTGATGGTCTTGAGGATGGTGGATTTTCCGGCGCCGTTGGAACCCAGCACCGTGGCGATCCGGCCTTGCATCACACGCAGGCTCACCCCCCGGATCGCCTTGACCGGTCCGTAGGCGCTTTCCAGATTGGCGATGTCGAGCATCGTGTCGGGCGGTGCGCTCATCGCCCCTCCTCCCGCTGCCGGCGCAGCGAGCCGGCGTCTTCGCTGGTGCCCAGATAGGCCTCGATCACGGCCGGATCCGACTGCACCTGCGCCGGGCTGCCCTGGGCCAGCACGGCGCCCTGGCTCATGGCAAGCACGCTGTCGGACACCTTGGAAACCAGGCCCATGTCGTGCTCCACCATGAGGATGGTGATGCCGAGATCGCGCCGGATGTCCTGGATCCAGAAGGCCATGTCGCTGGTTTCCTCCACATTGAGGCCGGACGAGGGCTCGTCGAGGAGCAGCAGCCGGGGTTCGGTACAAAGTGCCCGCGCCAGTTCCACCACTTTGCGTACGCCATAGGGCAGGCCCGCCACCAGGGCATCGCGATAGTGCTGCAGTTCGAGCAACTCGATGATCTCTTCGACCTTGCGCCGGGTTTCGCGCTCGGCGGCCCGGACCCGCGGCAAGAACAGCATCTCGCTCCAGATGCCGGTGCGACGGCGGATATGGCGGCCGATCAGAAGGTTCTGCAGAACGGTGGCGTGTTCGAACAGCTCGATATTCTGGAATGTCCGGGCAATGCCGGCCCCAGCCACCTGGTGCGGCGCCAGGGCGCCCAGCGACCGGCCCTCGAACGCAAGCGTGCCCGCCGTGGCATCGTAGAACCGGCTGATCAGATTGAACACGGTGGTCTTGCCGGCACCGTTCGGCCCGATCAGGGTGAAGATCTCACCCCGCCTGACGTCGAAGCTCACGTCGTTGACGGCGAGTACGCCGCCAAACCGTACGCTTACCCCTCGCAGCGCAAGGATCGCTTGGGTCACCTCAGCCTCCATGGCCGCCCGGCCGCCCGAAGGAGACTGAAGCCCCCCCGGGGGCAGCGAACGCAGTGAGCGTGGGGGCAGTTTCATCTCAGCCTCCGCCCGGCCGCCCGAAGGAGGCTGAAGCCCCCCCGGGGGGCAGCGAACGCAGTGAGCGTGGGGGCAGTTTCATCTCAGGCGCTCCGACTTCATGTAGGATCGCTGACGGCGGAACATGCCGCGCCGATAGAAGGGATAGATTTCGAGCCAGGTGCGAATCTTCAGCCAGCGCCCATATAAACCGGTGGGCTCGAGGATCACAAAGCCGATGAGCACCACCCCATAGACCACGCTTTGCAGCCCCGGGGCATACGCGATGGCGTCGGGTAGATAGTCTTTGGCGAGCGCAATGAGCTGCGGCATGCCGATCAGGAAAATCGCACCCAGAAATGCTCCATGGATATATCCCAAGCCGCCGATGACCACCATCAGGATCAGGTCGATGGACTGCACCAGGCTGAACTGTTCGGGCGTGATGAACTGCATCTTGTGCGCGTACAGCGCGCCTCCCAGCCCCGCCAGCGCAGCGGAGATCGCGAACGCGAGCAGCTTGTAGCGCGCCAGATGGATGCCCATGCTCTGTGCCGAGATCTCCGAGTCGCGGATCGCGACGAAGGCCCGGCCCGTGGGCGATCGCAGGATGTTGAGCACGATAAGCGTGCTGGCAACGGTGAGCGCCAGGCAGATGCCATACAAGCCGGCGGTGCTTTCCAGGGAGATGCCGAACAGCTCCGGTGCGGGCACCCACAGGCCGGCATTGCCGCCGGTCACGCTTTCCCAGCGCGCCAGCACCTCTTCGACGATGAAGCCGAACGACAGGGTGGCGATGGCCAGGTACAGCCCTTTGACGCGCAGCGCGGGCAGGCCGATGACCACGCCCACCGCGGCCGAGAGGGAAAGGGAACAGAGCAGGCTCAGGGGCAAAGGCCAGCCGCGCAGGATCAGATAGGCCTCGGTATAGGCGCCCACGCCCATGAATGCGGCGTGGCCGATGGAGAATTGGCCCGTAAAGCCCACCAGCAGCATCAGGCCCACCGCGATGATCGAAAAGATCAGCACGAAACTGAGTTGCGACAGCCAGTATTCCGGCAATAGCCAGGGCGCCCCGATCAAGAATGCCAACAACAGCGAATACCACACATAATGGCCGCCGTGCTTGGCCAGGGCGATGTCCTGGTCGTAGCTGGTCTTGAAGATGAATCGCATGCCGGCGCCCTCAGACCTTCTTGCCGATGCGGTCGCCGAACAGACCCGATGGACGGATCGCCAGCACCAGCAGGACGACGATATACGGCATGACATCCTTGAATCCTTCGGGCAGGAAGAAACCCGACAGCGCCTCGACCAGGCCGATGATCACGCCGCCCACGATGGCGCCGGGCAGGCTGCCGAAGCCGCCCACGATAGCCGCCGGAAAGGCCTTGAGGCCGATGTATCCCATGTTGGCATGGACGAAGGTCATGGGTGCCAGCAGCAGGCCGGCCACCGCCGCCACGGCCGCCGCCAACGCCCAGACCAGGCCGTTGAGCCGACGAACCGGAATGCCCATGTAATAGGCGGCCAATTGATTTTGCGACGACGCCTGCATGGCGACGCCGACCCGCGTGAAGCGGAACATCAGCCACAGGCCCACGCACAGCAGCGCGGTGACCGCGATGACCACGAGCTGCTCCATGCCCAGCGTCAGGCCACCGACGCCGACGGTGCCGCCACCGTATGGCACCGGCAAGGCATGGGTGTCGGTGCCGATGCCGGGCACCATGGTAACCAGCCCGCGTATGACGTAGCCCAGGCCAAAGGTCAGCATCACGATCGAGAACTGCGGCTGCCCGAGCACCGGACGTATGATGGCGCGCTCGATCAGCACCCCCATCAGCGCCAGCGCGCCGATGGCCGCAAGAACCGCCACCCAGAATGGCCAGTCAAAGAGACCCACGCCCGCCAGCCCGGCGAACGCGCCCAGCGTCATCAGGTCGCCCTGGGCAAAATTGACGGTTTCAGTGGCTTTGTAGATCAGGACGAAGCCCAGCGCGATCAGGCCGTAGACACAGCCCTGCGCAACGCCCGCGACCATGATTTGCAGTTCCAACAAGCGCTTGTCTCCCAATCGTTCGCTTTGGCAAGGTCTGGGCCCTGCTTGATTGGAATCGTAAGCAAACCCCACGGACGAAGTATCGTCGCATCGGACGATCCATGACGCCCACGCCTAGGGATAACCCTCGGAAGGCCGAGCCGGACGCGGATGCGCGATCAGGGGCTTGCGGCGCCGTTGGGCAGGGGCATTTCGATCAATGCCTGATACCGCTGCCCGCTGCCTTCCGCGGCACGGGCATACAGCCCCAGATGGGTGAACGTGGCGGGACCGGAGGAGAATTCGACGCTATCGAGCGCCTGTTGAGGCATGACCCGCAAGGTGCGGGGCAAACGTGCCACGGTAATGTGTGGCCGATAACGCCGCGCTTCGGCGTCGATCCCGAGATCGACGCCCAGCGCCACCACCTGTTCGTGCATCCTCACGACCTCGGGGGCCGCCACATACGACGCCACGATGACGCGGGCGCGCTGGGGCGTGGGCCACAGCGCCAGGCCGTCGGCCTCCAGCGTCGGCACGGCGGTGGCCAGCGGCGGCAATGCCCGTGCCAGCGCATGGGCGCGCTCGGCATCGAGGTCTCCCAGGAATGCCAGCGTGAGATGCAGATCCTCCGGCAATACCGGACGGGCGCGCCCCATGCGGGGCAATGCTTGCAGACGCTGCCGGGTGGCGCTATCGGGCGCGAGCGCTACGAAACAGCGGATATAGTCGTCTGGCATGCGGTTCTCCGGTTTTTATCTTTGAATCGTGGGGGCATTCGACTAGACCACGGCCTCTCCGCGGGGTTCCGGCATCGTGCCAACGGCTTCGGAAGCCGCGAAGTATCCATTCGATACCAAAGCTTACCATCCGGGCACGCCGTCGCCACCCGGGCGCGCCCAGAGCCCGGAAACGGCACGGCCCTGGAACGCCGTCACGCTCCAGGGCCGTGCCATGGGTGAGGGAAGAACGACCTCAAGCCCGGCCCAGCAGCGCTCCCCGTCCATCGACCCGGGCATCGCGCCCCGCGGTGCGCATCAAATCCCAGACACCGGCGGGCGGGCTGGAAACGACCGGTACGCCCAAGCGCCGCTCGACTTCGACGATGGTGTCGAGGGTTTTGAGACCGCCGCACGAGAGCACGATGCCTTCGGCTTCGGGGGAGCTTCGCCACACCCGCTCGCACAACGCCACGAGCGTTTCGGTATCGACGGCCTGGATCGCGGCGATGTCGGTCATTTCGAGGCCTTCGGCGCGATCGACTGCATAGCCGCTGTCACGCAGGAACGTGGCCAAACGCTGGTTGACGTCGTCGATATACGCCGTGGCGACCACCACGCGGCGCAGGCCCAGGGTTTCGAGCCCGCGCAACACCGCCTGGCTCATGGTGGTGCAGGGCCGGCCGCTGGCTTCGGCCATACTGCGCTGCAGTTCCTGGTTGAAGTCGACGCCGCGATAAAAACTCAAGGAAGTGCCCATGAGCGAGATCGCCACGGCGCCGGCCTCGGCCAATTCGCGGGCGACCCGCACCACGGCGTCGATCACTTGGTCGTAGCCGGCCGGCGTAACCGTTGGTAGCGCCAGGCCACGAGCGATGAACTCGGTGCCGGGATACAAAATACCGGCGTCGGATGGCACCTCGCCCTTGGCGGGCGGCACGATGAGGCCCAGGGGGCCGGTGGGGGATACGGGATTCGTCATGCGTCTCTCATTCGAACTTCAGTTTGGCGCGATCGATCACGCCCACCCAGCGGGCTTCTTCGTCGCGCATCCATTGCGCCAACTCGGCGGGCGGCAAATAATGCGCCTCGGAACCCTGGAGGGCGAAAGCTTCCTGGATCTTCGGGCTTTCAACGGCTTTCTGCAAAGCCTTCGTCACTTGCTCGACCGTGGCTTGCGGCGTACCGGCGGGCGCCAGGATGTATAGCGAAGGAGTGGAGTCGAAGCCCGGCAGCGTCTCGCCCACCGTGGGAACGTCGGGGGTGCCCGGGAAACGCTCGGCCGACAACACCGCCAGCACCCGCACCCTGCCCCCTTCGACGTGCGGCTGGGCCGCCGCCAGGCTGGCGACGCCCATCGGGATCTGGGCCGAGGCGAGATCCTGCATGGCCTGACTGCCGCCGCGATACGGCACGTGCTCGATCTCGACGCCGGCCAGGTTCTTGATCCATTCGCCGCTCAGGTGATGCTGCGAGCCCACGCCCACCGACGCGTACGACAGCTTGCCCGGCTTGGCCCGCGCGCCGTCCAGCAACTCGGACAAGGTCGTGTATTCGCTGCTGGCCGGCACCGCCACCGCCAGCGCGCTGCGGCCGACCATGCCTACCGGCGTGAAGGTGTCTTGGGGATCGTAGGTTACCGTGGGAAAAACGTGGGGCGCGATCAGGGCGGAGGTTTCGGTAAACAACATGGTATTGCCATCGGGGGCCGCGCGCGCCACCGAATCCACCGCGATCGTGCCGCCCGCGCCGGGACGGTTCTCGACGACCACCGCGCGGCCCAGATCGCCGGCGATTTCCTGGGCGATCAAGCGGGCCAGGGTATCGACGCCGCCGCCCGGCGAGAAGCCCACCACCAGCGACAGCGGCGGATTGCTTTGGGCCATCACGGGGACCGCCAGGACCAGCGGCAGCGCGGCGATACCGCGCATCAAAGACTTCAATGTGAAGAACCCCGGCCTTTTTCGGCCGGAGCTTCTCCGCCACCATTCAGGGGAGCCTTCGGCTCCGGCAGATTTAGCCTCGCTGACCTCGCCGTGAACGACGAGGCTTGCGCTTGGGCGCGTGGTCATGAATACACTCCTTCTAGTGAAAGTTGACGGACGGCGAGGAGGACGGCGTTGGCGCTTGGAATCACGAGCGGGGAGCCGCGGGAAACATCCAGGCCTGCGTGCCCACGGCTGCTTCCGGCTGGCCGGACTTGCGTTCGGCTACCGCCCTCCTTTGCGAGGCGAACAGGCCCTCGGCGCAACGATTGACGAAATCGCTGAAGTCCTGCCGGCCCTGGGCGATGTGTTCGATCGCCGCCAGGCTGGCGGCCTGCGGATTGGCATTGATGAGGGCTTCCAGGATGGCCTGGTGCTCGGCATGCGATTGCCGCGCCCGCGCGTTTTCGCCGAAACGCAGGAGACGATAGGCGTAGGTGCGGCGGCGGATATGCCGGATCTGGCCCACCAGATAATCGTTGCCGGCGCTGGCATGGATCAGAGTATGAAACTCCTGGTTGGCGTGTTCGTAGTCGGTGCCGCTGCCGCCCGCCTGGCGTTCGGCTCGCCGGTGCAGGCGCACGAGCTCGCGCCGTTGCGCAGCCGACAGGCGCTCGGCCGCCAGGCCGGCGCACAAGCCTTCGAGGCAAGCCAGCGCCTCGAACATGGCCGCGGCCTCGGTCTGTTGCAGCTCGCGCACGAAGATCCCGGCGCGCGGTACGACTGCCACGAAGCCCAGCACCGATAACTGCAACAGCGCCTCGCGCACCGGCGTGCGCGACACCTGGAAGCGTTCGCTCAAGGCTTGCTCGTCGAGCGGCTGCCCCGGCAGCCAGACACCGGTGCCGATCTCCGATTCCAGTTGCGCGCGGATGCGATCGGTGGTGGTGGTGGTTGTGGCGGCGGGAGCCTTCGGCCCCGGCCGGGACTGGCCCCGCTTGAGCCCGCCCCGATGGACGGGTTCAGCGCTTTGGCGCGTGGTCATGGTGCGCGTCCTCTCGGCGTAACGACCATTGATTATCGAGAAGGACCACTGATATATCAATCGGAAGTAAAAACCCCGGGCGATTGCGGGCATTTGTCCGGGAATACCCTGAAAGAAACCTCTTGCCAAGGAGTTTGTGCCAGACGTAAATTTTTTTAACAAGTCAACTGAACTCCGGCTCGCTCCGGGGAGGCCGCCATGTCCCAGACCATTCTCAATATCCAGCTGAGCGCGGAATTGCAAAAGCAACTCCAGCATCAAGGGGTTTGGGCCAGCGCGGTGTACTTCATCGACGACCAGCCGCATTGGACTTCCCTGGTCACGAACGGCAACCTCGGCCCGGCAGCCATCCAGATCGCCTTGCCCGAGTACTTCAATAGCGGCAAGGTCTACATCCTGATCCAGTCCGCCGATCCCGCCGGCGAGCCCGCTACGCTCGAAGACTTGATCCGGAAGGAATCGGACATCAACCTCGCCACCGCGCAAGAGCAAAACATCCGCTTCGACAGCATCGAGCTCACACTGGGCGTCAGCCCGTCCGACTCCGGCAACCTCACTTCGGTGGTGGGCTTCGGGCTGCCGATGCAAATGCAAGTCCACTACACCGATGGTTCGCCCAGCCAATCGGCCGGCTACAACATCTCTGGCCAGAAGCTCTTCGAACTGGTGCAGGCCATCCCGTCGGAACACCCGGATGGCCTGACGTTCAACTTCACGGCGGGGCCACTGGCAGGCCAGCCGCGCTACGCGACGTCGCCCGCGTCGGCCGGCGAGGTATCGCCCAGCCCCTTCCTGCCCGCCGACTGGGTGCCTTATCTGGAATCCCTGTGGCAAACCCCGGGCACGCTCGCCGAACTCGGCGGCTTTTATAACGGCGCGCCCGACGCCGAGGGCATCTGGCACAACGCGGCCTTTTATCACTACAAACTCGTTAGCGGCCGCGACGGCTCCACGCCCGGGGACGACACCAAATACTTCTGGCTCCTCCCCGAGGTCAATAGCCAGGTCCAGGGGCAGGTTCGCATTTCGCTCGAAGAACTGGCCAACAGCATTTATGCCACCAACGGCCAGGCGGAAGTGCTCCAGCACAACATCCCCACCACGCTCTTCGCCGAACTCAGCCCCGCCGAGCCCTATTTAACGATGAACGTCGGCGTCAACAACCAGTGGGGCAAGCTATTCACTGAACTGATTACCGGATTCAGCGCCGGCTTATTGGGCGGCGTGCAAGGCAAGCCCGTCAACCCCGGGGTGAGTGAACTCATCGACCTCGGCCAGAGCTGGAACTGGATGCCCAATTACGCGTTCGGCCAGAACGTCGAGGGCCTGCCGGCCGGCTGGCATATCGACCATTACTCAGAGATTCTCTTCAACGACAGCAACTCGTATGGCTCGATGTACTCCGACAATCTCATGGAGGCTTATGCCGAGGGAGGACCGCTGCTCAGCCTGGCCAACGCCAAGACGATCGATCTCACCCTCTATGCCGATCACGAAACTCCCGGGGGATATGTCACCCCGAAACTCTACGATTACCTCGCGCCGACCGCCGCCGACAGTCTCTACGATCCCACCGGCACCGATATCAGCGGCATCAACCTGACGCTGGGCCTGGCTCTGGCCGCGGGCGACAATGGCCAGACCACCTGGATGGCCGACCCCGCCAATACCGTCATTACGATCGACGTCCTGACCGGCTACGACAACGACCACCCGGTGTGGCAATCCATCGTGCTCGACAGCCAGCATGCGGCCGGCGCCGATGGCAGCCTGTGGTGGAACTGGTCGATCCAGCCCGATGCCGGCTCGGGGGGCTTCACGGCCCAGGCCGTGTCCGGCACCGCGCAAACCCCGGGCAACCTGGTTCTCACCGGTCTGCCGGTGCCCGCGAACGGTACGGCCTGGACCAAAATCACCGTGGCCGATACCCACGGCGAAAACGCCAAAACATTCAATCTTTACAGCACCACCCAGGATGGCGCCTTCGTGCACGATGCCGCCAGGCAAGTCATCGATGGCGGCGCGGTGATCGCGCTGCCATCGGTCGAACCGGGCACCGCCACCGTCCATACCTACTCGATCAACCTGCTCTCGGGCTCCTCCACCGCGATCGATCCCGGCCTGCTGATCCCCGGCGTCAGTGCCAATGGTTTTGCAATGATGGGCACGCCGGCGGCGCCGGTCGTCAGCGTACTGCGGGATACCGATGCGCCCGCCGTGGCCGTGGCTGGCCAGGACTCCCTTTCCGGCGGAACGGTTCATACGGCATTTACCGACGAACAGCACAACCTGGTGTCGTTCGGCTGGACAGGCACCAATAGCGGCGCCGCCGACTTGAGCAGCTGGCTGCGCGCCTATACCAACAAAGCGGGAGCGCTCGACCTCGTACGGCTGGACATCACCCGGCAGGAAGACGCCAAAATCAGCCACATCGTCACCCAGGCCGACCTCGATGGCCAGTGGTCGACGCCAGGCCACGTTTTTGAACCCGGCACATATTCGGTAACCCTGAGCAGCTATGACACCCACGATACCAACTTCATGGCGCCGCTCAGCGCCGCCAGTTATGCCATCACCCTGATCGTCGACGGCAATGCCATGGGCGGCGCCCTGGGAGCCTCGCGCCTGGAGCTGGATCGAGGCATGCTGGCGCTCGACACCGGGGCCGGCGAGCATGCCGGCGTGGTGTACCGGCTCTACCAGGCAGCCCTCGACCGCTCGACCGACCCCGAAGGCCTGGGCTATTGGCTGGATACCATCGAGTCGGGACAGCTCTCGCTCCTCGATCTGGCCCGGCACATCCTGGCCTCGGAGGAGTTCACCGCCACGAACGGCGCCGCCGCCAGTTTGGCCAACAACGATTTTATCGATCTTGTCTATCAATATTTGTTCCAGCGCGATCCCGACGCCCAAGGCGAGCGCTACTGGATGGAGCAACTGGACGCCGGCGCCGACCAGGCAACGATCCTGCTGGCCATCGCCGAGGCGCCCGAAACCCTCATCGCCTTTGCCGGCGATGTGGAGCACGGCCTCTGGCTGCTCTGAACGATTCACGACTCTCTCAACCAGCTGCCCCCGGGGCTCACCCTCTCGAGCCCTCCTCCCTCGCCTGACGCACTTGGCTGATCGCGGCTTTGCCCGCCGTGCACTCGGCCTGTCGACCGCAAAGCGCCGTGCCGGGCCAGCGTTCAACGCGCGTCGGGCACTTGCCGCGTCTTCATGAAGTCTTCGAACGACTCGCCGCGCATCATGGCATAGACCTCCAGATTGGTCTTGCCGGCCACGCGGGCGAATTTTTCGAGCACAAAGAAGTTCACCCCGCTGCGCACCAGGCCCAGCCAGTCTTGTTCGCGCACCAGGACCTTCTGGGCCTCGGTCAGGCCGGCGTCGGACATCGCGCGTTCGGGGTCGGTGCGGTAGGCCTCGCGGGCTTCGGCGCCGATGAAACGCCAGAAAAAGCGATTGATGGCGAGGTTGCGATGGCTGGTGCGCAGATCGAACAGATAGGTGCCGGGGATATCCCGCACGCCTTCGAGTTGCGGGTTCATGGCGCGGCCTCCTGCGGCAGGTCTTCGTATAGCGCCACGGTCATGGCGGTGGTGGTGGCGAGGTAATAGTTCTGGTGCAGCTTGCGCACCCGCGGCGACAACGCGCCGCGCATCGCCAGCCACATGATTTGTTCCACGCTTTCGGCGCCGCCGCGCTGGATGTAATCGGCGTGCTTGAGCTCGGCGAGCCGCTCGGGCTCGTGCTCCAGCCACCGCAGGAAGGTCATGTCCCAGTCGGTGTCGTTGTAGCCGGTGCGCTCGCCGTGGATCTGGTGCGATAAGCCTCCGGTGCCGACCACCACTACGCGCAGATCCTCGGGATACGACAGGATGGCGCGCCGCAGCGCCTGGCCCAGCCGGTAGCAGCGCCGCGCGGTGGGCAGGGGATACTGCAGCACATTGACGGCCAGCGGCACCAGCACCCCCGGCCAATCCGGCTCGTGCGGCCAGAGCAGCGGCAGCGGCGACGCGCAACCGTGATCCAGGGGCTTGTCCTGGAACACCGCGATATCGAACTCGTCGTTGACCAGTGACTCGGCGATATGGCATTGGAGGTCGACGTCGCCGCGGATCGCCGGCAATTTACGCAGCCCGGCGCCTTCGTCGGCCACCGGGAAGCGTTCACCCACGCCCAGCGCAAAGGTCGGATAAAGATCGAAGAAGAACGTGGTGCAGTGGTCGTTGTAGATGAACACAAGGGCATCGACGCGCTGCTCGCGCAGCCAGTCGGCCACCGGGCGGTAGCCGTCGAACAAGGGCTTCCAGGCCGGATCACTCTGCTTGCCCTTGTCGTAGGCCACGCCAATGGTAGGCACATGCGAAGTACCGATACCGCCAATGATGGTTGCCATGCTCAGCCTCCGGAAAGATGGCCGGGCCCGGCATCGAGCCGGTCGGCCAGTTCGCGCCACGAGAAGGCACGCGAAGCATCGTAGCCCAGGCCGGCGTCGCGCATGGCGTCGACCAGCGCATCCTGCACGCGGGCCGCGGCCTCGCTCATCTCGGGCACGATGCCGGCGTCGCGCAGGGTGGCGGCCACCTCGCGCATTTCCTCGGCCCGCCGGCGGCCATGCTCCGCCACCCGGCTTACCAGATAATCCGGTAATTGATCCGTCCAGCCCAGCGCCGGAAAGGTTTCGGCCAGCGAAGCCAGCACCGCGTCTTCCGCGCCATACCGCCGCGCCCCGCGCAGGCTCTCGACCGTGATTGCCTCCAGGCCCTTGATTACCACGCTGCGGCACATTTTGATCGCCGACGCCACGCCCACCCGGGTGGCAACGGCTTCGGCCCGCATGCCGGCCGCCACCAGCCGCGGCGCGAGTTCAGCCGCCCTGGCGCCGCCCAGCAGCATGGGCACGCGCAGGCCCGCCGGCGGCACCGGCGCCATCACCGCGGCCTCGACGTAGGACGCGCCGGAAGCCGCCACGGCTTCCTCGTCCCGCCGTTTGGTGTCGGGCGACACCGAGTTGAGGTCGAGAAACCATTGGCCGGGCCGCAGACAGGCCGCGGCCTGGTGGGCGGCTTCGGCGGCGGAGGCGGCCGTCACGGCCGAGATCACGAGCTCGGCGCCGTCTGTCGCCACCGCCAGGCTGGCACAGAGCCTTACACCCGCCGCCCGGGCCCGGGCCTCGAGGGCCGGACGCGTGGCCTCGTCGTTGCACAGGATGTCGTAGGTGCGAACGTCCAGACCGCGCGCCGCCAGGCCCGCGCCCAGGCAGGCGCCGGCTTCGCCGAAGCCGATCAGGGCGATGCTGGCGGGTGGCTGCGCGGTGGCCGTCTCCCGGTTCGTGGCCGATGCGTTCATTGGCGTTGTTGCCGTTGCCGTGGAAGGAGTCGCCGAGCCCGATGTGCCGGCCAGGGTTGCCGTGGCCCCTGTCGACGCGGCAGTTGTCGTGTCCGTCGTGGCTGCGGTGGCTGCGGTGGCTGCGGCCAGGCTATCGCGCAGCAGGCCGGCCACGGCCGCGGGTTGTTCCTGCGGGCTCATGTGGCCGCACTCCTCCAGGACCTCGAAACGCGCCCCGGGCGCCAAGGCGGCCATCGCCCGGTTGCGCTCTACCGGACTCCAGCCATCCTGCCGGCCGGTGGCGATGATGATGGGGCAGCGCAACGACCGCAGCACCCCGCCGGCATCGGGACGCGCCAGCAGCGCACGCGTCTGCGCCGCCAGAGCGGCCGCCGGCCGGCGGCTTACCATCTCCACGATCTCGTCGAATAACGGGGTACCCAGCCGGGCCGGATGCACCATGGGCCGGGCCCATTCGAGGGCCATCGCGCGTACATTCCGCTCGCGCGCCAGACGCAATAAAGCCAGGCGTCCCTCGCGCTCGCGCTCGCCGGCCTCGCCCCCCGCCAGTGGCCAGTGCCCGCTGTTCAACACGCACATGGCGAGCACTCTTTCAGGAGCCAGCCGATGGATCTCGAACGCGACGCGGCCACCCATCGAATGCCCGGCAAGAACCAACGGACCGTGGGGAGCCTGGGCCAGCGCGATGCGCGCCATGGCCGCGAGATCATCGGCCAGGCCATACTCGGCGATCACGTACGGTAGGTCGTTGCCCAGCTCCGCGCGCACGCCGCGCCAGACGGCGGCATCGCACATCAGGCCCGGCAACAGCAAGAGCGTGGGTGCGGCGGAGAATCCCGTCGGGGGCCCGGCGCCATGATCCTTCGCCACCTCTTCCGGGAGGCCCTGCCCGCTCTCAGGCGCGCCGCTTCGGCGCGACGCGGTATCGGTGACTTGGCTCATGCCAGATCTCCAGTGACCACCGGCGTCAGGCGCATGAAGCCCTCGGCATGGCGGATGTCGCGCGCGGCGGTGATGCCGATGTTGCGCTTGGCCTGCACGCCGCGCTGGAGCGCCACCCGGGTGTAGTACTCCCAGAGATGCTCCTGCCCGGCCATCGTCTCGATCGCCCGGCGCTTGAGATCCCACACCTCGGTGATGTCGAGAAAGGTATTGGGCACCCACTCGCACTGCTCGGTCTGGTGCGGCTCGAAGGCGTAGACCGGCGGCGCGCCCACGATGGGCTGGCCCGGGTTGTGGCCTTCGGCCTGGGCGATGACGCGGGCCTCCTGGGCCACGTGCATCGCCAGCGGATGGTCGAAGTTGTACGGGTCCTTGACCGAATGGCTGAGCACGAAGGACGGCAGCAGATCGCGATAGACGTCGACCAGGCGCATCAGGGCCTCGTCGGACACCCGCATGGGATAGTCGCCCAGGTCGAAGAACTCGATCTCGGCGCCCAGGATGTTGGCCGCGGCCTGCGCCTCCTCGCGGCGCGCGGCCTTCACGGCGTCCAGCGTCATGCCCGGTTTGCGCCACAGCTTGGCCGACTCGCCCCGTTCCCCGAACGACAGACAGACGACCTTCATGCGATAGCCGCGCTGCGCATGCAAGGCAATGGCGCCGGCCGCGCGCCAGACGAAATCGGCGGAATGGGCGCTGACCACCAGGCCAGCGGGACGTTTTTCGGATGTGATCGGGGTCATGGCAAGGTTCCGGAAGTCGCGGTTGCGAAGCCGCGCGGGGGGGCCGGTGCGTCGGCAGGCAGCCATCAGAGTCTAGGCGCGCGCGCCCGGTGCCAGCCAGCGCGCTTCACGCTGCCGGCATTGCGTTTTACTTATACGCGCCCATGATGCCAGGCTGGCCCGCCAGCTCGCGCAGGATGCCCAGCCACGCCCCCGTTACCGCCGATGGCCGCTGTACGCGGCGGGCCGTGCCTATCATTCGGGTAGTGTCGCGCACCGTCATCTCGATCCGGCGCAATGCGCCTGTGTCCAGTTCGCGCTGCACCAGCGACGGCGAGATCAGCGCCAGCCGGTCGGTCTCGAGGAGCAGCGTGCGGATCACGGCGCCGCTGTTGGCCGACAGCCGGTCGGCCGGGGGCGCGAGGCCCTCGGCCCTGAAGGCCCGCTCGAACGCCGCCCGCCACGGCGTCCCCGCCAACGGCACGATCCAGTTCGCTGTCTTCAGCTCGGCCAGGCTACGCGGCGCCGCGGCGAGAGCGGGATGGCGGGATCGCGCCACGACCTGGAGGCGATCCTCGAACAAGGCTTCCTGGCAGATGTCCGGGAGCGGCGGTGGCTCTCGCAACGCCCCCACGATGACGTCCACTTCGGCATGGCGAAGCTGCCGCAGCAAAGTGTCGTAGGTGCCGTCGACCACCGTCACGCTCGCTTCGGGATGCCGGACCAGCAGGCGATCGATGGATAGCGGTACCAGACCGCCCGACGATAAGGGTAATGTCCCCACCACCAGCCGCCCCGTGAGCGAACCGTGCCGCGATGCCCAGTCTTCGGCCGCCATGCGGAACTCCGACCAGGCCAGCCTTGCGCGACGCAGCAGAACTTCGCCCGGGTCCGACAGCTGCAAGGACCTTCGCCCCCTTGCCAACACTGGCACTCCCGCTTGATGCTGCAACTGCCGCACGGCCTGGCTGATGGCGGGCTGGCTGATGCCCAGCATCGCCGCCGCTTCCACCTCGCTGCCCACCGCGGCCACCGCCAGGAACGCCTGCCAGGGTCGGAAGCCGAGCCCGGCGAGGCGAGGCCGGCGTGTTTCGCCAGCCGGCTGCCAGTGCCGCAGCTCGCACTCCGCGAGTTCGATCTGGGCGAAGGCCTGCGCTATCCGTGGCAGCAGCAATCCGGCAGCGGCGGTGGGCGCCATACCGCGCGAACTGCGCTCGAACAAACGAAGCTCCAACTGCGTTTCCAGGTGATTGAGCGAACGCGCCACCGCCGAAGGTGATAGATGCAAGGCCCGGCCAGCGGCAGCCGCGGTGCTCTCATTCGCCACCGCCAGCGCCACCCGCCAATGGCGCCACGCCTCGATCCAGGGTCGCGTCGCCGGCGGCGGCAGGGGCCAGGCCAGACCGCCGCCGACATGCGCCGGACCGGGCGGCGAGAGGGTTCCCTGCATCTCAAGAAACATATAATCTCAAATATCAATAAAAATATCTTGGAGACGTGATGAGCTTCGTGACCAACAGTTGGTACGTGGCCGCCTGGGCTCATGAGATCCCGGTGGACCGCCCGATGACCCTGCGCCTGCTGAACCAGCCCTTGGTGCTGTTTCGCGACGACGCTGGCCAGGTGCGGGCCCTGGAAGACCGTTGCCCGCACCGCGGCGTGCCGCTGGGCATGGGCAGCATCCACCAGGGCGCCATCCAATGCATCTACCATGGCCTGCGCTTCAATGGCAACGGCACCTGTATTCACAACCCCCATCTCCAGGGCAACCCCGGCCGCCTGTCGGTGCGCCCCTATCCCGTGGCGGAGCGCCACGGCGCGATCTGGGTCTGGACCGGTCGTCCCGAACTGGCCGATACCGCGCGGATTCCCGATTATGGCGTGTTCGACCCCGGTCGATCCGATTACCGTGTGGTCCATGGCTACATGCACGTGCGTGCCAATGTCCAGTTGGTGATCGATAACCTCCTGGATCTCAGTCATGCCGAATACCTGCACGCCAATACCGTCGGCACACCCGGTTCGGCGGGCTCCGTCAGCAACTCGGTGTCGGCGGGCGAGCTTTCGGTAACCGTGCACCGCAAGGTGTTCGATCTTCCGCCATCAGCCGTTTTCAAGCCGCTCTGGACCGCCACGGAACGCATCGACCAGCAGTCCGACATGACCTGGCATGCCGCCAGCAGCCTCTTCCTCGATCTCGGCATCATGCCTCCTGGCGGCCAGCTGCAGCAAGGCTTCCATTTTCCGAGCGCCCATCTGCTGGCGCCCGAAACCGACCGCTCCACGCATTACTTCTATGCCGTGGCCCGCAGCTTTTCGCTGGACGACGACACACTCGACGAACGCATTCGCGCCACTTTCCAGTGCGCTTTCGGCGAAGAAGATCGCCCCGTGATCGAAGCCCTGCAAGTCTCGCTCGATGAGGCGCCAAAGCATTTTCGCATGATCGACTTCACCAGCGGCGACGGCGCCGCCACCCGGGTGCGCCGGATCCTGGATCGCCTGGCCCACGAATGCTGAATACTCTGCGTCCGTGCCGGTGCTTTGGCACGCCTCGGGGCGCCGTCCCCTTCACCCTTCGCGACACAGGCAGCTCGTCGCCCTCCTCACTTCACGCTATTTCGCCCACCGGAGAAGCCCGATGAAACCCTTGTTTTCCATCCTGGCCCTGACCCTGGCCGGCCTGACCTCACCCAGTCATGCCGCCAACGACTTCCCCCAACATCCCCTCGAGCTGATCGTGCCGTTTGCCGCCGGCGGAGGGCTGGACCAAAACGCGCGATCGTTTGCCGATGCGCTGGGCAAGGTGCTTGGCCAGTCCGTCGTCGTCAATAATGTCGCGGGCGCCGCGGGCACCATCGGCATGCAACGCGTAGCCCGCACCGAAGCCGACGGCCACATCCTGGCCTTCACTCCCGCCGTGCCGATCTCGAGCGGCCCGCATCGCCTGACGTCCGTCACCTACACCGCAGACGACTTTGATTATGTCTGCCAGGTGTTCGACAACATCTTTGCCATCGCCGTCCCCGCGGCCTCACCGTATCAAAACCTGGGCCAGCTCCTGGAAGGGGCCCGACAGTCTTCGGGCAAGTTGAGCTACGGCACCTCGGGCGTCGGTTCGATTCCGCATCTGGGAACCGCCAATATCGAGCACCAAACCGGCGTCAGCCTTAATCATGTTCCGTACAAAGGCGATGGCCCAATGCTCCAGGATCTTCTGGGGGACAGGCTGGATTTTGGCGCGGTGCTCGCCAGTTCGATCACCGGGCAGATCCAGGCCGGGCAGCTTCGCCTGATCGCGGTTTATGCCGATAAACGCCACCCCGCCTTTCCCGACGTGCCGACGCTGGGCGAGGCCGGGGTACCGGTGGTGCAGCTGAGCTTTGGCGGCGTGGTGGCGCCTCGCGGCCTGCCGCCCCCGGTATTGGCCGCCCTCGAGAAGGCCTGCGCCGACGCCACGCAGGCCCCGGCCTATCTGGAGAATGCCCGGCGCGCCAACCAGGTGGTCGACTACATTTCCTCGAAGGGCTTCCGGGAGCGGATCCTGGAGGACAGCCGCCAGCAGGCCGATACGCTCAAACGCCTGGGATTGGACAAGCAGGCCGGATGAACGGCGCGCGCCAGGGCGAGACCTAGCGTCGACCGCCCGATGGGCCATGGGGCCCGTTGGCCTTGCGCCGCTGGCGCCGGCCGGCCTAGCCGCGCCGGCACGCCTCCAGCCAGTTCACCACCGCGGCCGCGTTGCCCAACGGCACCCGCGTGAGCACGGTACGGCGCGCCCAGGGGCCGCTTTCGATGACCACGGTCAAGGAGCGGCCGCTTGCCAATCGTTGCAGCCAGGCGCGCCGATAAGTGACGGGCACCAACAACTCGCCGCCGCTCAGGGATACCCCTGCCGCCTGCACGGCAACATCATCCACGGCCACCCAGGCCCGGACCTGCCCCGTGAGGCGGCTGCGCGCCAGGCCGGGGTGCGCCAGAGACACGAAAAACATCGAGGCGTGCTGCGGCACGTGCCCGAGGCCGATACGCCAGGGATGGCGGTTGCCGGGAGTGGATGCGTGCGTCTGCAACCAGCAATCGGGACCTGAGGCCGGCGGTTCCCAGCCCAGCGGCGGACGGGCCGGTTCGGCCGCCGTCGCCGCGCCTGCCAGGGCGCCGGCGGCCAGCGCCAGGCTGGCAAAGGCGGCGAACCGCGCGCCGCCCAGAGCGTTATGCAGGAAGCTGGATATGGCCATCGGCATCTAGCGGGAAAAACGGATTGTGACAGACCTCCCAGAGGAAGCCGTCGGGATCGGCGAAGTAGCCCCGCATCCCGCCCCAATGCGCACGCTCCGCCGGCCGCACCAGGCTGCCGCCGGCGGCCACGGCCTCGGCCAGCGTGCCGGCCACTTCGGCCTCGGTGCGCACGTTGTGGGCCAGGGTAAACCGCGC
>Ga0265293_10000231_pt1 | contig 138423 bp, 118 predicted proteins | sample Munlanlewell138R_FD_192505 | JGI IMG/M metagenome (GOLD analysis project Ga0265293, IMG submission 192505) | Leachate microbial communities from a municipal landfill in Southern Ontario, Canada - Leachate well 138R | ecosystem: Engineered > Solid waste > Landfill > Unclassified | place...
CCAATCCCAAGCATTCATTGCTGACTACTTAGGCTTGTTGTGACGCTTGCCATATGGACACATCATCCATCGCAAGGCGTCCGCACAAGTTACCTGCGCACACTGTCAAAGATCAGTCGAAGGAGGCGCCTGCCTCAACTTCGTTCCCGGCGGAGCATTTCGCCCCAGGGAGCCGCACATCTTACACCGGTTTTCCTTGCTGTCAACACCTCAAGGAGCCGATTTCTTCCCGCCGACCCATCCGGAGACTCCGTCTGTGGTCAGCGAGCCGGCCATTATAGACCACCAAAGGGAAAATGCAAGCCCTTGGACTACTCCATTCTCTGGCGCGCCCTCCGGCCGTGCAGCAGGGCGGCGCCTGGGCTATCGTCGCGCAGCCAAGACATCAGGTATGCGGGATGGATAGAGAGTTGCGTTCAATGCTGTTGCCAGTGGCATTGCTGCTGGCGATCACGCTGCTTTGCGGCTGCGCGACGGCGCAGGGACCATGGGTGGAATTGAAGGGTCAGCGCTACCAGGTGGAGCTGGCGCTGGATGACGCTTCGCGCATGCGCGGGCTGATGTTCCGCGACAGCCTGCCGCAGGACCACGGCATGCTGTTCGTGTTCGAGCAGCAGGAGCCACAGGCGTTCTGGATGCGCAACACCCGTATTCCTCTGGACATCCTCTATTTCGATGACGGGCTGCGTCTGGTTTCGGCCACCCATGGCGCACCACCGTGCACCACGGCCACGTGTCCTTCGTACCCGAGTACGCGGCCGGCGCGTTTCGTGCTGGAGCTCAACGCCGGCCATGCGCGGCGGCTGGGTGTGGTGGCCGGCGATGAACTGGTGCTGGCGCCGCGCCTGCGCGCCAGGCTTGATCCGCCGCCACGGGACACCACTTCTGGAACATGAGTATTTCCAAGACCCTTCCGCAGCATGAGGCCTGGGATCTTCTCGGGCGCACCCCGGATCGCGAGATCGGGTTGCTCGATGCCGCAATGCTGGTGGCGCGGGATGAGTACCCGGAGCTGGATACCGCGCACTACGAGGCGCTGTGGAGCACGCATACCGATACGCTGCGTTCGCGCCTGACCGATGTGTCCGGCAGCGAACAGCGCCTGATGCTGCTGAACCGCTACCTGTTCGATGAGCAGGGATTCTCCGGCAACCATGACGCGTTCTACGATCCGCGCAACAGCTACATCAACGATGTGCTGGACCGCCGCCTCGGCATTCCGCTGAGCCTGGCGCTGGTGCAGATGGAGTTGGCCCGGCGGCTTGAAGTGCCACTGGAAGGCATCTCCTTCCCCGGCCATTTCCTGGTGCGGTTGCGGGTGGAAGGCGGGCTGCTGGTGCTCGATCCCTATCATCGCGGCCGCTCGGTCGATGTGGATGAGCTCAAGCAGCGCGCCAGTCCGCATCTGGGCAACATCCAGGTCGATGACCAGCAACTGCTGCAGATGCTGGAACCGGCCAGTCACCGGATGATCGTGATGCGCATGTTGCGCAACCTGAAGGGGCTGTACCTGGAGCAGGAAAACTGGGAGAAGGCGCTGCGCTGCGCCGACCGTCTGGTACGCGTGGCCCCGCACAATCCCGATGCCTTGCGTGATCGCGGTGCGCTCTACCACCGCCTGGGCCATGTCGATGCCGCGCGGCCGGATCTGATGCGTTATCTCGAACTGTCACCGGATGCCGAAGACAGCGAACAGATCCGTGAACTGCTGGTCGATGCCAGCCGCATGCACACCTCGCTCAACTGACCCGGATCCACGCGCTCACGCCCCACGGCCTGTACCTGCTGACACCCGATACCGCCGACACCCCGCGCCTGCTGGCCGAGACCCGCCAGGCGCTGGACGCCGGCATCACCTGGCTGCAGCACCGCAACAAATGCCTTGACGGTGCCGGGCGCGAAGCCCAGGCGAGCGCCCTGCTCGCGCTGTGCCGCGAATACCGCGTGCCATTGATCATCAACGACGACATGCATCTTGCCGCCCGCATCGGCGCGGACGGCGTGCATCTTGGCGAAGGCGATGGCGAGCTGGAGGCCGCACGTGAACTGCTCGGCCCCCGCGCCCTCATCGGTGCCTCGTGCTACGACGACATCGAACGTGCGCGGCACGCGGTGCAGGCCGGCGCCAGCCACGTCGCCTTCGGTGCATTTTTCCCCTCACCCACCAAGCCAGCCGCACGTCGTGCCACACCCGCCTTGCTGCGCGAAGCGACGGCCTTGCCGGTGCCGAAAGTGGCCATCGGCGGCATCACGCCCGACAATGGCGGATTGCTCACCGCCGCCGGTGCCGACCTGCTGGCGGTGATTTCCAGCGTTTATGCCGCACCCGACATCGGGGCTGCGGTGCGCGCCTACCACTCCTGTTTTCCGGACACGACATGACCACCAACCACGACCTGTTCACCCGCGCCCAGACACGTATGCCTGGCGGCGTCAACTCGCCGGTGCGCGCCTTCCGTTCCGTCGGCGGCGAACCTTTCTTCACCCGTCGCGCCGAAGGGCCCTATCTGTGGGATGTCGAAGGCAAGCGCTACATCGACTATGTCGGTTCCTGGGGACCGATGATCGTCGGACACAACCATCCGTATGTACGGGAGGCCGTGGAGCGTGCGATCCGGGACGGCCTGAGCTTCGGCACGCCCTGCGAGGCCGAGGTGACGATGGCCGAAACCATTGCCGAGCTGATTCCGTCGATCGACGTGGTACGCATGGTCAATTCCGGCACCGAGGCCACGATGTCGGCGATCCGGCTGGCGCGCGGCGCGACCGGGCGTTCGCGCATCGTCAAGTTCGAAGGCTGCTACCACGGCCACGGCGATGCGTTCCTGGTGAAGGCCGGTTCCGGTGCGCTGACGCTCGGCACCCCGACCTCGCCGGGCGTGCCCACGGCGCTGGCCGACCTCACGCTGACGCTGCCGTTCAATGATTTCGAGGCCGCCACACGCCTGTTCGACGAACTCGGCCACGATATCGCCGGCCTGATCGTGGAGCCGGTCGCCGGCAACATGAACTGCATCCCGCCGCGCGAAGGCTATCTGGATCATCTGCGCGCGCTGTGCACCAAGCACGGCGCGCTGCTGATCTTCGACGAAGTGATGACCGGCTTCCGCGTTGCGCTCGGCGGTGCGCAGGCGCATTACGGCGTCACCCCGGACCTGACCACCTTCGGCAAGATCATCGGCGGCGGCATGCCGGTGGGCGCCTATGGCGGGCGCCGTGACCTGATGGAACAGATCGCGCCGGCCGGCCCGATCTATCAGGCCGGCACGCTGAGCGGCAATCCAGTCGCGATGGCGGCGGGCCTGGCGATGCTCACGCTGATCCGCGAAACCGGCTTCCACGACGAGCTGGCGCGCCGCACCCGGCTGTTGTGCGACGGCCTGCAAGCCTGGGCCGATGGCGCCGGCGTGCCGTTCACCACGACCCGCGTCGGCGCGATGTTCGGCCTGTTCTTCACGGCGGAGAAGAAGGTGGAAACCTACGCCCAGGCCACGGCCTGCGATGTGCCGATGTTCAACCGTTTCTTCAATGCAATGCTGGAACGCGGTGTGTTCCTGGCACCGTCCGCATTCGAGGCCGGTTTCATGTCCAGTGCGCATGACGAAGACGTCATCGGCGCGACGCTGGACGCGGCACGCGAGGCGTTCCAGATCGCCGCACAGGCGGAATAAGCGTCACCGCACCACTCAGGACACAAGGCCACAGGGGACCCGCATGAAAGCTGACGATCTGCCGGCATATTCCGACCTGATTCTGCCGGTCCTGCGTGCGGTGCAAAAACTGGGAGGCTCGGCGCAGGCGGCCGAGATCCTGGAGCAAGTCATTTCCGATCTCGATCCTTCGGAAGAAGCCTTGGCCGTCACCTTCCCCAACCGTCCGCACCACTCGGTCCTGGTCGACAGGATCCTGTGGGGACGTTCCTACGCCAAGCTGATCGGCGGCCTGGAAAGTCCAAAGCGGGCCGTCTTCCTCTTGACTCCGCTCGGGCGCGAGCTGCTGGCATTGCCGGAGAAGGAAGGCACACGCCGGGTCAAGGAACTTGATCGAGAATTCCGTCGCAATCGTCCGCAACGCAAAGCCTCCGCTGACGGCAACGTGGCGGACAACGCAATCGCCTCAGATGTCGATGCCGATTCCGACGCCACCGACTCCGAAGCCGATGATCAGGACCTGCTTGATGCCGGCACGTCCCCGGGCCGACGCAGGGGATGGCGTGATGAACTGCTCGGACGACTGCATGTGCTGACCGCGGAAGGCCTTGAAGAGTTCGTAATGCTCCTGCTGCGGCTGTATGGGCTTGAGCTGGAACGTGTCGGCAAGAGCGGTGACCGGGGCATCGATGGCATCGGCTTTGCGCCCATAAGCCCGGTGATGTCATCGCGCGTCGCGGTGCAGGTCAAGAAGTACGATCCCAACGGCCGGCCCGTTTCGCGCGAGGAAGTCTCGCTGTTTCAGAACGACGCCAAGAAACGGGGCGCGGAGCGCGCGATCTTCGTCACTCTGGGCCGCTACTCCAAGGCCGCCCGGGAGGAAGCGGTTGACGGAACGCCAACCGTTGATCTGATCGATGGTGATCACCTGACCGATCTGGTTCGTGAGAAGAAACTCGGGGTGAGCATGCAGCCAGTGGTTGAGCCGTCGTGGTTCGATCGCTTCAACTCGACTCAGCCCACGAAGCCCTGCTCGAAGGACAAAGGCTCCAACTGACAAGTCACCAGATGGCTTACGTCCCTGAGCCAATATTCGTACCCGAGATTTGCGAACCTCTGACCTCAGCCGTAAGCGCGCGTAAAAACCTCATCCAGCGCGGCGATGACGTCGTCGCCGCAGCTCGCCAATGAGGCCACGGGCGGTCCGAGCTTTTCCATCGGCAACGTGGCGATGTCCAGCGGATGCAAGACCACGGACACGCCGGCAACGATGAAGCCGGGATTCATCCGCCTGGCGTACACCGGACATCCCTGTCCTTGCGTACCAGCGGCACGGCCACGCAGCGGCCATGCGCATCGTGCACTGCCGATTGCACCGCCACGACGAACGGGATCGCGGCCCTGGCCTGACCGGGGTTCCGGAATACATCGAACTGCGCCATCAAAACGAAGGAAATTCGTCGGACAGGCTGCCGTGTTTGCGGGTGAACGCACCCCACTGCTGCGCTGCGCGTTGCAGCGACTCCCGGTGCTCATCGCGTTCCGCGCGCTGGCGCACGACGAAATCGGCGAGCAGGTTTTCAACTTCCGCAGAAAGGTTGTCGGTGAGCTGGCGCGCCTGTGCGACCAGATCCTCGTTCAGCGACAGGTTGACGGGGCGCTTGCGGGCACTGGCGTCGAAGGCGTTGGCGCGACTCATGGCAATGGACACCTTGCAAACAGTTGTGCGCAGGCTATGCGCATTCACAACATCCGGCAAGCAGCGCCGGAAGAACGTGCCACTCTCCTCCCGCGTCGGCGCGATCTTCGATCTACCTGCCCCTGCGGCTTTCCGAAACACCCGCAACACGCCTCCATCCCACAAACAACGTCGCCCCGCGACAAGGTGCGGAGCGACGTCAGTGCGAAGCGAAGCTCACTCGGGCCTGGTCGCAGTGGCGTTGCCAAGCTGGATGCGATCACGGTTCTTTTCCACCGTGGCAAGGCCGATGCCCTTCACTGCGGCGAGTTGATCGGCACTCTTGAACGGGCCGTTGGCCTGGCGGTGCTCGACGATGGCCTGCGCCTTGGCCGGACCGACGCCGTGCAGGTTGGCAGACAGTGCGGCGGCATCGGCGGTGTTGATGTTGACCGGGCCTGCGGCAAAGGCCGGGAAGCTCAGCACGAGCGAGAGCAGCAGGGACTTGAGGATGAGGGAAAGCTTGTTCATGTGATGTCTCCGATCAGGATTGGGCGTCCGCTCGGAAGTTGTTCCTTGCGGTGGAGACAGTGTCCGCAACGCCAAGGCGGTGCGGCATTGGAAGATACCGGAATCACATATAGGAATCGGCGGGATCACAGGATAGGAAAAGCACCAAGGACCGCCGGTTGACCCAGGTCCTGACCGAATCCGCCAACGACATTCAGGCGTCCGGGGCGGCCAGGAAGTCCAGTGTGGCCTGGAGCATCGCGCGCACGCCGATGTCCAGCGCGGCCTCATCCGGGGCGTAGTGCGGTGAATGGTTCATCGGGGCGCTTTCCAGCGCCTGCCCCGGCGGCGTGGTGCCGACGAAGAAGTACAGCCCCGGTGCGACATTGGCGAACTGCGAGAAATCCTCGGCGATGGTGTAGCGCGGCACCTCGACCACGTTGCCGGCACCGGCGACCTTTTCCAGCGAGGGCCGCAGGCGTTGGGTCAGCGCCGGATCGTTGCGTGTCACCGGCGCGTTCATATCGACCGACAGTGCGGCGCTGGCACCACTGGCGGCGGCGAAATGCTCGGCGGTGCTGCGGAAACGGCGGATCACGTCCTCGCGCACGTCCATGTCGAAGGTGCGCAGGGTGCCGACCATCGTGGCCTCGTCGGGAATGATGTTGAAGCGCGTGCCGGACTGGATCTGGCCCGCCGTCAGCACCACCGGATGCGCGGTGATGTCGATCTGGCGCGCGATGATCGACTGCGCACCGAGCAGCACCTGCGCCGCGACGGTGATCGGGTCCACGCCGGCCCACGGCTGCGAACCATGGGTCTGCTGCCCACGGATCTTCAGCATCCACTCGTCGGCGCTGGCCATGAACGGCCCACTGCGCACGCCCAGTTGCCCGACATGCAGGCGCGACCAGACGTGCAGGCCCATCACCGCATCGGGCGTGAAGTCATCGAACACGCCCTGTTCCAGCATCAGCCGGGCGCCGGCGCTTTCACCCGGCAGCGGCGGGCCTTCCTCGGCCGGCTGGAACACAAACATCACCTCGCCCGCCAGTTCATCCTTGCGCGCCGCCAGCGCCTGCGCCACGCCCATCAGGATCGCCACGTGCATATCGTGGCCGCAGGCGTGCATCACCCCGACCGGCTGGCCGCGATACTCGCTTTTCACCGTAGAGGCGAATGCCAGATCGGTCTGTTCGGTGACCGGCAACGCATCCATGTCGGCGCGCAGCGCGATGCGCGGGCCGGGCTTGCCGCCCTTGAGCACGGCGGTGACGCCGGTGTGCGCGATGCCGGTTTTCGGCGTCAGTCCGAGCGCACGCAGGTGCTCGGCCACGATCTGCGCGGTACGCACCTCGTGATTGCCCAGCTCCGGATGCTGGTGCAGATCGCGCCGCCATTCGATCACCTGCGCCTGCAAGGCCGGATCGATGGAGACGGCGTTGTCGGCGCTGGCCGCGGTGGCGAACAGCAAGGGCAGCAGGAAGACGAGTGGACGGGACATGGCGATGCTCCAGAGAAAGAGGATCAAGGTGAGAAAGCGAGCACCACAGGCGAGCAGGCTTTTGCATTTGGCCGGGGAGCCCCCTCACCCCAGCCATCTCCCCCGCACGCGTAGGAGAGGAAGCATACGTGGCGCGATTCACTCCCGCCATGTGGTGAATGCCACATCCAGCCGCGCCAATCCCTCGGCCACATCCTCGCCGCCGATGTTGAGCGCCGGCACGAAACGCAGCACATCCGGGCCGGCCTGGAGCAGCAGCAGACCGGCGTTGGCGGCGTGATCGAGAATCTCCGCCGCGCGGCCGGAAAATTCCGCGCGCAGCACCGCGCCCAGCATCAGGCCACGGCCGCGCACGTCGGTGAATACCTGATGCTTTTCATCCAGCGCGCGCAGGCCTTCGCGCAGGACGCGTGATTGGGTTTCGACATTGGCCAGCAATCCCGGCGCAGCCAGCTTGCGCAGCGCCACGCGCGCCACCGCCGCAGCCAGCGGATTGCCACCGAAGGTAGTGCCGTGGCTGCCGAACTCCAGCGTCTGCGCAGCGTGTTCGGCCACCAGCATCGCGCCGATGGGAAAACCGCAGCCCAGCCCTTTCGCCAGCGTCATGACATCAGGCACGACACCATCCCATTGATGCGCCCAGAGCTTGCCGCTGCGGCCCACGCCGGTCTGGATCTCGTCGAACACCAGCAGCGCGCCAACCTCATCGCAACGCGCACGCAGATGCGCGAGGAAACCCGGCGCCGCCGGCACAACACCGCCCTCGCCCTGCACCGGTTCCACCAGCACCGCCGCCACACCGGTATCGAACACCGCATCGAACGCGGCCACATCGTTGAACGGGGCGTAACGGAAACCGCCGGGCAGCGGCTCGAAACCCTGCTGGTATTTCGGCTGTGCGGTGGCGGTGACCGTGGCCAGGGTGCGGCCGTGGAACGAACCCTTGAAGCTGATGATGGTGCGCTGCTGCGGCGCGCGGCCGGCGTTCGCGGCATGGCGACGCACCAGCTTGATCGCGGCCTCATTGGCCTCGGCACCGGAGTTGCAGAAGAACACGCGCGATGCGAAACCGCTGGCGGCGACCAGCTCTTCAGCCAGCCGCAGCGGCGGTTCGCTGAGGAAGATGTTGCTGGTGTGCCAGAGCTTGCCGGCTTGTTCGTGCAGCGCCGCGAGGATGTCCGGATCGCCATGCCCCAGCGCGCTGACCGCGATGCCGGCGGCGAAATCCACGTATTCGCGGCCTTCGATATCCCACAACCGCGAGCCCTGCCCGCGATCAAGCACCAGCCCGCGCTGGCGGTAGGTCGGCACGAGGTGCTGCTGGGCACTGGCTACCAGAGTGGCGGTGGCGGCATCGGTCATGGCTGGGTTCCGGTCGGTGGGCCGCGCATTATCGGGCGCGCTGGCGGAGCAGGTCACCTCGTTGTGCCGGCCAACGCCCGGCCTGCCGGTTCACGGAACTGACGCTGGCGCAGTTGCAAGACAGCTACGCAGGCGTTCGAGCAGCTGTGCATCCATGGCCAGCGGTGCTTCGTCGAGTGATGCCACCGGCCAGACGCCGCCGGCATTGCAGCAGAACACCAGCTGCATCCGCGCCAGCGTGGCGCTGTCGATCACGCGCGTGACGATCTGACCGCCGAGGTTTTTCCACCCCTGCGCGAGCAGTTGCATCGTCGTACCCTGCAGACGCGGCGCCTCGGGCCAGAACAGCGTGTCGTCGCGCAGCGCGCCCAGATTCCAGGTGCTGCCCTCGCTGATGCGGCCGGCGCCATCCTTCAGCAGCACATCATCGAAACCGGCCAGCTGCGCACGGCGGCGCAGGTCGAGCAGATCGAACAGGCCGCTGTGCTTGATGTCGGGCAGATAACGCTGGTGCAGCACGCTTTGCAGCCGCACCGGCGCCTGCCGTGGCTCGGCGGCGGCGCGGACCTGGATGAAAACCTGCAACCGCGCCGGCTGCGGCATGTCCCGCGCCGTCCAGTTCGCGGCGCTGACGCTGATCCGCAACCAGGCATCGGACAGGCCATGCAGCGCGCGGCGCAGGTGTTCGCGTACTCGCTCAGGTGCCAGCCCGCATCCGAACAGCGTGCGGCTGGCCTGATCCAGGCGGGCCAGATGCAGCTCCAGCCCGGGCACCGCACCGGCGCGCAACGGCATCGTGGTGAAGTGGCCGAATCCCGAGGCCGCCAGCCGTGCCAGCGCCTGCGGCGTGGCTGGCTCGCCGTCGATGAAGTCGCGTTCCGGTTTCACCACTCGCCCGTGTTCGGCATCGAAGCCCAGGGCTCGGCTGACGGCAGCGCCGGGCCTTTCTGCAGCAGTTCGATCGAGATCAGATCCGGCGAGCGCACGAAAGCCATGCGGCCATCACGCGGCGGGCGGTTGATTGTCACCCCCATCGCCGCCAGGTGCGCGCAGCGGGCATAGATGTCATCGACCTGGAAAGCCAGATGCCCGAAGTTGCGGGCGCTGCCGTAGTCCTCAACGTCGTAATTGAAGGTCAGCTCGATTTCGGCTTCCGGATTTTCCGGCGCGCCCAGGTAGACCAGGGTGTAGCGGTGCTCAGGAACATCGATGCGCCGGGTTTCCTGCAAACCCAGACCGTCGCGGAAGAAGCGCAGCGACGCATCCAGATCGCGCACCCGGACCATCGCGTGGAGGTATTTCATCTGTGACTCCTGTCGAACGTGGCGCCGCCGTCCGGCGCAGGCCGACACGATAACGCGCCGCAGCACGAATGGCCCGGCGCCACACAACGGGAAGCGCAAAAACACACTGCCCGCCACACGACGCCGTGCGGCGGGCAGCAAGACGCAGTTGGGCCCGGGGGAGCCCTGCTGCGCGACAGGGCTGTTATCGGGGCGCGTCGTGGTCGGGCGAGCCCACCACGATACGATCCCGGTTTTTTTCGAGCGTGGCCGGCCCGATGCCCTTCACGCGGACCAGTTCGTCGGGGTGTACGAACGGACCCTGCGTTTCACGTGAACTGATGATCGCCTCGGCCCGGGTCATGCCCACGCCACTGAGCTTGGCCGCCAGCTCCAGCGCGTCGGCATGGTTGATGTCGACCGTGTCGGCCGCCCACAGCGGCGTGCAGGCCAGCAACAGCACCAGCCAAGCGGCTTTGCAGCGTCGGATCAGGTGCATGGCTTACTCCCGTCAGGCGATGTCCGCCGCAGGAGTGCGACCGACCGGCACAGTCTGGGATTCGCGCGCGCGGCGTGGCATCGGCGCAATGCCGATTGGCGGCTCGGAGTTTTCCTGTTCTGGCCTAGGAAATTTCCTAGAAGCCTCTGAGCAAGGTGTTATTCCAGCGGCTTTCAACAGCCGAATGGCTGGCCATCCAGCTCTTCGGCAAGCTGTTGAAAAACTGGATCCCGGCTTGACCAGCTTCGCTGTTGGAAGCCGCCGGGATGACGTTATGAGACGTGATCAGAATTTCCCTGGCCGCCGGCTTCAGCCTTCAAGCCGCAGCAGGTCGATCGCGAATTCATCCTCGAACGGCGGCACATTGCACTCGATGACATCCTGCGGCGCGATCTGCAATTTCAGTCCGACGATGTCGGCCTGCACCGGCAACGTGGCGCAGCAGCGGTCCACCAGCATCGCCAGATGCACATCGCCGGCCTTGCGCGCGCGCAGGAATTCCAGCACCGCTGCGGCGGAGTGGCCCTGGTACAGCACATCGTCCACCACCACCAGGCGGCGGCCGGAAAAATCCGCTTGCTGTTGCTGTGCCGTCGCACTCAGGCGGGTATCGGGATGCAACAGAGTCAGGTCGTCACCGTAGCGCTTGACCTCCAGCTCGATGCATTCGATCGCCCACTCCGGGCGCAGCTGCGCGATTCGCTGGTGCAGGCGTTCGGCCAGTGGCACGCCGCGACGCTGCAATCCGACCAGGGTCAGCGGTGTGGCATCGAAGCGCATCGCGATCTGGCGCGCCATCGCTTCGATCACCGCTTCAAGCGCGGCGGCGTCATACAGGCGGAAACGGGTCTGTTGCATTGGAAATCCTCACAAGCTGGCCCGGACCGGATCGCGGCCGTGCCCACATCGCACACAGAGACCGCAGCGGCGCATTCCGGTGATGCCGGAGGCCTGCGGCAAGGCCGCACCCTACCGCAAACCCGGTTTTGCCGGCCACGTGCGCGCATCACCGCGCACATCGCGTTATGCTGCGCGCCATCGAAGCTTTTCGATGCATCCCGCCCAGCCTGCCCTGATACCGAGATGACTGCGCCGATCACCCTGCATCCTGATGCCCTCGCGCTGCTGAATACCCTGGACCAGAGCCAGCCCGGCAGCAGTGCCAAGCTGATCCGCCTGTTCGCCGCCGATGCACCGGCCCTGCTGAGCCGGATCGAACTGGGACACGAGCGCCGCGACGTGGCCGAGATCAACCAGGCCGCCCATTTCCTGCGCTCCTCGGCGCTGGCACTGGGCGCCACCGACCTGGCCGATGCCGCATTCCGGCTTGAACACATGGACGCCTCGCAATTCGGTGGCAATGCCGCCGAGCTTCGCCTGGCGCAACTGCGCGTCTGCCTGCGTGACACCCTGCTGGGCCTGCTGGAACTGTCGCTGGAAGGCTGAACCTTCCGGCTGCGGAATCGGCACCGCAGCGTCCTGATCCTGTTTTCCATCCGCGTCGTGATGGCGCCGTGCCGCCGGCATGGCGGAGATTTCCTGCACGCAGTTTTTCGGCGCGCAAAAGAAAGACCCGCTTCGCGAACGAAGCGGGTCCCTCCCTCCCCACATCTTGTTTTGCCGCATCCTACGGAGCCCGGCGCCGATGTGCACGCTGCACTGCACATAAACGCCGGGCGTGACGCGCCTGCATCAGTCCGCAGCAGCTTCCGCACGCTGTGCATCGCGCACCGCGCGGAAGGCGTGGCCGCTGTACCAGTTCGGCCAGGCATCGCCATTGGCCAGCTGGCTGCCCAGTTCGTACAGCGCTTCCAGATCCTGCACCACGCCTTCCAGATCCCAGTCCGGATCGACCACGTCGCCGGGCATGTGATAGCGGTTGGCAACGTAGTCGGCAGCCACCTGGGCGCCGTATTCCTCGCCCTTTTCGACATGGTCGTTGCCGGCCTTGGCGTACAGCGCCGGCACCCCGGCCTTGGCAAAATTGAAGTGGTCGGAGCGGAAGTAGTAGCCCTTCTCGACACTGCTCTCGGCATGCAGCACGCGGCCCTGGCGCTCGGCGATCGGACGCAGCAGGTCTTCCAGCTCCGAAGCGCCGTAACCGTTGACGACGATGTCGCGGGTCTTGCCGATGATGTTCATCGCATCCAGGTTGATCACACCGACGGTGTCGCGCATCGGGAAGCTCGGGTGCGCGACGTAGTGGGCCGAACCCAGCAGACCCGATTCCTCCAGCGTCACCGCCGCGAACAGCACCGAGCGCTTCGGCCGCTGCCCGCCACGCGCGAAGGCGTCGGCGATTTCCAGGATGCCAGCCACGCCGCTGGCGTTGTCGATCGCGCCGTTGAAGATCTGCACGCTGCCGTCAGGTGCGGTCTGGGTGCCCAGATGATCCCAATGTGCCAGATACACGATGACCTCGTCGGGCCGCTCGCTGCCCGGGATCAGCGCCAGCACATTGTTGGATTCGGACGTGCTGACCGCGCTTTCCAGCGCCACCGACAGCGTCGCCGGCAACGGCACGGCGCGGAAGCCGGGCTTGTTGGCGGCCAGACGCAGCGCCTCCAGCGCCATACCGGAGCGTGCGAACAGATCCTGCGCGGTGTCGGCGCTGATCCAGCCCTGCAACGGCAGGCGCGGTTCGGGATCGGCGGCTGCCGGCAGATCGAACTGCGGCCCGCTCCAGCCACCCTCGACCACGCCCCAGCCGTAACCGGCACCGTCGGTATCGTGGATGATGATCGCCGCCGCCGCACCCTGGCGCGCAGCTTCCTCGAACTTGTAGGTCCAGCGCCCGTAATAGGTCATGCGCTTGCCGCCGAACAGCAGCGGATCATCGACATGGAAACCCGGATCGTTGATCAGCATGACCACGGTCTTGCCCTTCACATCCAGGCCGGCGTAGTCGTTCCAGTTTTCCTCCGGCGCCACCACGCCGTAACCGACGAACACCAGCTCGCTGGAATCCAGTTCCACCCGCGCCTGCCCGGTGCGCGTGCCGCCGACCCACTGCGGGCCGAACTGCCATTCCACCGGCGTGCCGCGCACATCCAGCGTCGCATTCGCCGGCGTGGCGGTGGTCTGCACCATCGGCACCGGCTGGTACCAACTGTCGCCGTTGCCCGGCTTCAGGCCCATCTCCTGGAAGCGGTCGCGCAGGTATTCGATCGTCAGCGTTTCACCCTTCGTGCCCGGCGCGCGGCCGGCAAACTCGTCGGACGCCAGCACCGAGGTGTATTCGAGGAAATCAGCCGCCGTGATTGCGGCCTGGAAGGTGTGCGCCGGGCGCGCTGCCACAGCGGGTGCGTCTGCTGCGGCTTCGGCACTGGACGCAGGCGACGTGGCCGGGGCATCGGCGGAAGGCTCGCTGGAACGGTCACAGCCTGACAGCAGCACGCAGGCCAACGCGGCCACCAACATCGGGTATCGCATGGTCATTTCCTCATTGGATGACAGACCGCGCATTGTAAGCATCGCGGGCGGCGGCTTGTGGAGCGGGTGTCTGCGCGATCCGGTTGCCTTGCTTGTTGTGTCCCGGCAAAAGCTCCTGCGCCTGCTTCGGCATGCCCGGAGGAATGGCATCGGGTGTGATACACAACTGATCTTTCCCGGCCTTCGCACCGTTACACCCGAGCAATTCCTGAAGAAGACACAATCATGAGAGCTCTCACCATCCGCCTTCCGGACGACAAGTAGAGCGACTGAAGGCGCTCCCCAAGCGTCGCCACACCAGCATCAACAAACTCATCAATGAAGTGGCCACCCTGCTGCTGGCTGAAGCCGATGCCGAAACGCATTTCCTGCTGCGTGCGCAACGTGGGTGGGGCAAACATTCGCGGGGTTGGAGCTGTTGGAAAAGACGAAGTTCGCTGCGATGTGATGGTATCTCGAATGACAACACGGACACGGCGTCTGAGCTCAGGCCTGTGCGCTTGGCTGGCAGCCAAGCAGCGCACAGGGGGATATCACGCTGCCGTCTGCAAGCGGCGCACGCGCGGCTGTGCGCGCTGTTCAGCACGCGACAGTTCGTAGTTGAGCTGCAAGGTCATCCAGAAACGTGCCGTGCTGACGCCTGCCCGCTCCAGCCGAATCGCCAGATCAGGGCTGATGCCGGCGTGTCCATTCAGTACACGCGACAGCGCCGTGCGCGACATGCCGAGCCGCTCGGCTGCTTCGGTGACTTGAAGGCCCAGCGGCAGCAGGACGTCTTCGCGGAGCAGTTCGCCGGGGTGGGGGTGGTTTTTCATCATGATCGCGACTCGTTCAGTGGTAATCCTGATAGTCCACCAGCTCCACGTCGGCACCGACGAACCGGAAAGTGACTCGCCAGTTGCCGTTGACCCAGATCGACCAATGCCCTTTGAGGTTGCCCTTGAGCGGATGCAACTTGTAGGCGGGCTGGTTCAGTTCCGCCGGTGAGGCTGCGGCATCGAGCGCAGCCAGGATGCGGAGCAACTTGGCGGCATGCGCGGACTGCACGCCGCGCACCGAGCCAGTTCGATACAGGGCTTCGACTCCCTTGTGTCGGAAGCTGACTATCATGAGAGTGAATTGTACTGCGTAACGGCACACGCATCAATCGACCCGTGACAGGGTCACTCCGCCCGATACACCTCCCCACCCTGCTCGCGGAACTGGCGCGCCTTCTCCTCCATGCCCTTGGCCAGCGCTTCAGCATCGGCGGCAACGCCCTTCTCGGCGGCGTAGTCGCGCACGTCCTGGGTGATCTTCATGCTGCAAAAGTGCGGGCCGCACATGGAGCAGAAGTGGGCGTGCTTGGCGGCCTCCTTGGGCAGGGTTTCGTCGTGGAATTCCTGCGCCTTGTCCGGGTCGAGCGAGAGGTTGAACTGGTCCTGCCAGCGGAACTCGAAGCGGGCTTTTGACAGCGCGTTGTCGCGGGCCTGTGCACCGGGATGGCCCTTGGCCAGATCCGCAGCGTGGGCGGCGAGTTTGTAGGTGATGATGCCGTCGCGCACGTCCTGCTTGTCGGGCAGGCCAAGGTGTTCCTTCGGCGTGACGTAGCAGAGCATGGCGGTGCCGTACCAGCCGATCATCGCGGCACCAATCGCACTGGTGATGTGGTCGTAACCGGGCGCGATGTCGGTGGTGAGCGGGCCGAGGGTGTAGAACGGGGCTTCGCCGCATTCGGCCAGTTGCTTGTCCATGTTCTCCTTGATCAGATGCATCGGCACGTGGCCGGGGCCTTCGATCATGGTCTGGACATCGTGTTTCCACGCGATCCTGGTCAGTTCGCCGAGCGTTTCCAGTTCGGCGAATTGCGCGGCATCGTTGGCATCGGCGATGGAGCCGGGGCGCAGGCCATCGCCGAGCGAGAAGGCCACGTCGTAGGCCTTCATGATCTCGCAGATGTCCTCGAAGTGGGTGTAGAGAAAGGATTCGCGGTGATGCGCCAGGCACCATTTCGCCATGATGCTGCCGCCGCGCGAGACGATGCCGGTGACGCGCTTGGCGGTGAGCGGAACGAACGGCAGGCGCACGCCGGCGTGGATGGTGAAGTAGTCCACGCCTTGTTCGGCCTGTTCGATCAGGGTGTCGCGGAACAGTTCCCAGGTCAGCTCCTCGGCGCGGCCATCGACCTTTTCCAGCGCCTGGTACAGCGGCACGGTGCCGATCGGCACGGGACTGTTGCGCAGGATCCATTCGCGGGTTTCGTGGATGTGCTTGCCGGTGGACAGGTCCATCACCGTGTCCGCGCCCCAGCGGATCGCCCAGACCATCTTTTCCACTTCCTCGGCGATGGAGCTGGTGACGGCGCTGTTGCCGATGTTGGCGTTGATCTTCACCAGGAAATTGCGACCGATGATCATCGGTTCGCTTTCCGGGTGGTTGATGTTGTTGGGGATGATAGCGCGGCCACGGGCGACTTCGTCGCGCACGAACTCGGGCGTGATGATCTTCGGCAGGCTCGCGCCGAAATCCTGGCCGGGGTGTTGTTTCAGCAGGTGCGCTTCGCGGATGGCGTCGAGCTTCTGGTTCTCGCGGATCGCGATGAACTCCATCTCCGGCGTGACGATGCCGCGCTTGGCGTAATGCATCTGGCTGACGTTGACGCCGGATTTGGCCCGGCGCGGCGCGCGCAGGGCGGGGAAGCGCACCGCGTCGAGTTTCGGATTGGCGAGCTGGCGGCGGCCGTATTCGGAAGACAGGCCGGGCAGTTGCTCGCAATCGCCGCGCTCGGCGATCCACGCTGCACGCAGGGCGGGCAGGCCGCTGCTCAGATCGATTTGCGCGTCCGGGTCGGTGTAGGGGCCGGAGGTGTCGTAGACGGTGAACGGTGCGTTGGATTCCGGCGCGGCACCCAGCCGTGGCGTGGACGCCAGTTCAATCTCGCGCATCGGCACGCGAATGTCGGTGCGCGCGCCCTCGACATGGACCTTGCGCGAGCCGGAAATCGGGCGGGTGACATCGGCAGACAGCGCCTGCGTACGCAGGATCAAATCGGAAGGCTGGGCATTCATCGGCAGGTGACCTCATGCTTTTGTGAAAAGTCTGCACAAGGATGTGCAGGCTCCTGCGAAGGGACTCGCGTATGTGAAAAGTCTGCACAAGGATGTGCAGCCTCCCGCGAAGGGAATCGCATGAAAGCAGGGGCACGCGGCGGGCCGGACGGGCGCGCCGCATGAAGACTTCCTACGCCGGTACCAACCGGATCAGGTTCAAAGGGACTCTCTCAGCCCGGGCAACGCCGGGCACCCCCGCTTCCGCCGCCATTCAAGCATGTCCGGCGCGCGGAAGCGACCGCGGGCGTCAGCAGCGCTCCGGCGCGCAGGCGCGGAGGAAGAAATCCACCGTGGCGTCGAGGTGCGCCTCGACATCGCGCGAGACCAGCGGCCCGCAGCAGCCGAACATCTCCTGGGCGTGCATCTCGCCCTTGAGCAGGCTGAAGAACTGCGAGGCGGCGCGGCGGGTATCGGGGATGCGCAGCGCGCCGGCGTCGACCTGGGTTTGCAGGAACTGGGCGAAGCCTTCCTGGATGCGGCGCGGGCCGGCGTCCCAGAACAGCCGCGCCAGGGTGCTGTCGGTGCGCTGCTGCGCCAGCATGCGATGCAGGGCCAGCGACTCCTCGCTCATCAACAGGGCGAAGAATCCGCCGGCGATGCTGCGCAACTGGCGGCGCAGCGGGCCCTTCGGCGGCGAGGCGAACAACTCGTCCGGCAACTGCTCGGCGCAGCGCTCGCGCACTGCCTCGCTGAACAGGCTGTCCTTGTCCTTGAAGTGGCTGTAGACGGTGAGCTTGGAGACGCCGGCGTCGCGGGCGATGGCATCCATGCTGACGCCGTCGAAACCGTGGATCGGGAACAGGCGCTTGGCGGCATCGAGGATGGCGGCGCGTTTTTCCAGGTCTTTGGGGCGGCCCGGCTTGGGCGGGCGGCGGGAGGTGGCGGTCGGCAAGGCGATCAACAAATAGTGGACTGATGGGTTCTGTATATTTACTATACCTGCCAGTTTACATTCTCACGGCACCGCCATGCGAGTCCCTGCCGCTTTCCCTTCGCGCCTTGTCCTGCTGATGCTGTCCGCCTGCGCCGTGGTCGGCTGTGGCAACGGGACGCAAGCGCCCTCGCCGCCGCGTCCGGTGCTGGTGACGCAGCCGACCGAAGCGACGCAGGCGTACACGGTGTTTCCCGGCGAGGTGCGCGCCCGGCATGAGCCGGCGCTGGGCTTTCGCGTCGGCGGCAAGATCCTGCGCCGGCTGGCGGAGGTCGGCGAGCGCGTCGAACCCGGGCAGACGCTGGCCGAACTCGACCCCGATGACATGCGCTTGCAGGCGCAGGCTGCCGCAGCACAACTGGCGGCGGCGCGGGCCGAGCTCGACCTCGCTCGCAGCGAAGCGGAGCGCCACGCCGCGCTGCTGGCGCGCAGGCTGATCAGCGAGTCGCTGCACGAGGCGCGGCAGACCCAGTTGCGCGCCGCGCAGGCACGCGTCGGCCAGGCCGAGGCGCAGCTCGATGTGGCGCGCAACCAGGCCGGCTATGCGCGCTTGCAGGCCGACGTGGCGGGCGTGGTGATGCGCCGGCTGGCCGAGGCCGGCCAAGTGGTCGCCGCCGGGCAGACGGTCTACGTGATCGCCGCCGATGGCGAGCGCGAAGTCGCCATCGACCTGCCCGAGCAGGACATCGGCCACTACGCGCCCGGCCAGCGGGTGATGGTCAGCCTGTGGTCGCGGCCCGATCAGCCGCTGCAAGGCACGCTGCGCGAACTGGCCCCGGCTGCCGATCCGGCCTCGCGCACCTATGCCGCGCGCATCCGCCTGGAGGGCGGGGCGCAAGGCGTCGAACTGGGCCAGAGCGCGCGGGTGATCTTCCCGCGCCAGGGCGCAACGCTGCTGGAACTGCCGCTGTCGGCGGTCAGCGCCGATGCGCAGGGCGCGCATGTCTGGGTGATCGACCCGTCAGGCCCGGTGGTACGCCGTCGCGAGGTGGAGGTGGCGCGTTTTGGCGACGAGACGGCGATCCTGCGCAGCGGCCTCGGTGCAGGCGTCTGGGTGGTCAGCGCGGGCGGTCATCTGCTGGCCGAGGGCCAGCCGGTGCGACCGGTGGATCGCGACAACCGTGCCGTCGCCGTGACGGCGGACTGACGCCATATGGACGGCCGCTTCAACCTGTCGCAATGGGCGCTGCGCAATCGCAGTCTGGTGCTCTACGCCATGCTGCTGTTCGGCGTCGTCGGCGCGCTGTCCTACGCCCGGCTGGGGCAGAGCGAGGATCCGCCGTTCACCTTCAAGGCGATGGTGGTCACCACCCACTGGCCGGGTGCCAGCGCCGAGGAAGTCGCCAGCCAGATCACCGAGAAGCTGGAACAGGCGCTGATGCAGACCGGCCGCTACGAGTTCATCCGCTCGTTCTCGCGCGCCGGCGAGTCACAGATCATCTACGTCGCCCCGGACAACATGGTTTCGGCGGAGATTCCGGCGCTCTGGTACCAGATCCGCAAACGCGTCGGCGACATCCGTCATCGGCTGCCGGCCGACACCATCGGCCCGTTCTTCAACGACGAGTTCGGCGACACCTTCGGCAACATCTACGCGCTGACCGGCGCGGGCTTCGACTACGCCGTGCTGAAGGATCATGCCGAGCGCCTGCAACTGGCGCTGCAACGGGTCGACGACGTGGCCAAGGTCGAGCTGATCGGCGAGCAGGACGAGAAGGTCTGGATCGAGCTGAGCAACACCAAGCTGGCCACCCTGGGCATCCCGCTCGATGCCGTGCAGCGGGCGCTGAACGAGCAGAACGCGGTGGCTTCGGCAGGCTTTTTCGAGACCGCCAGCGAGCGCGTGCAGGTGCGCGTGTCCGGCCGCTTCCAGTCGGTGGCGGAGATCGCCGCGCTGCCGCTGCGGGTCGACGGACGCACGCTGACCCTGGGCGACCTGGCGCGGATCCATCGCGGCTTTGCCGATCCGCCGGCGCCACGGATGCGTTTTGCCGGCGAGGACGCCATCGGCATCGCGGTGTCGATGCGCGAGGGCGGCGACATCCTCGCCCTGGGGCGTCATCTGGATGCCGAGATCGACCGCCTGAGCGCGCAGTTGCCGGTCGGCCTGGCGCTGCACCGCGTCGCCGACCAGCCGGCGGCGGTGCGCGCTTCGGTCGGCGAGTTCGTCAAGGTGCTGGCCGAGGCGGTCGCCATCGTGCTGCTGGTCAGTTTCTTTTCGCTGGGCTTTCGCACCGGCCTGGTGGTGGCGCTGTCGATCCCGCTGGTGCTGGCGATGACCTTCGCCCTGATGGCGCATTTCGACATCGGCCTGCACAAGATTTCGCTCGGCGCGCTGGTGCTGGCGCTGGGGCTGCTGGTCGACGACGCGATCATCGCGGTGGAGATGATGGCGATCAAGATGGAGCAGGGCTTCGACCGCATGCGCGCGGCCGGTTTCGCCTGGCAGTCGACCGCCTTTCCGATGCTGACCGGCACCCTGATCACCGCCGCCGGCTTCCTGCCGATCGCCACCGCGCAGTCCGGCGTCGGCGAATACACGCGGTCGATCTTCCAGGTCGTCACCCTGGCGCTGCTGGTGTCGTGGATTGCCGCCGTGGTGTTCGTGCCGTGGCTGGGCGAGCGCCTGCTGCCGGACTTCGCCGCCCGCCACGAGCACGGTCACGATCCCTACCAGACCCGTTTCTACCGTCGCTTCCGCGCCGCCGTGGCCTGGTGCGTGGACCATCGCTGGGCGGTGATCGCCGCCACGCTGGCGCTGTTCATCGCCTCGGCGCTGCTGTTCCGCCTGGTGCCGCAGCAGTTCTTCCCGCCGTCGACGCGGCTGGAACTGATGGTCGATCTGCGCTTGGCCGAAGGTTCCTCGCTGAAGGCCACGCAGGCGCAGGCGCAGCGGCTGGAAGCGCTGCTCGCAGGGCGCGAGGAAGTGGCCAACCACGTCGCCTACGTCGGCTCCGGCGCGCCGCGCTTCTATCTGCCGCTGGACCAGCAACTGCCGGCCGCCAACTTCGCCCAGTTCGTCGTGCTGGCCCGTGATCTGAAGGCGCGCGAGGTGCTGCGCGACTGGCTGATCGAGCGCCTGGCCGAGGACTTCCCCGGCATCACCGCGCGCGTCACCCGGCTGGAGAACGGTCCGCCGGTCGGCTATCCGATCCAGTTGCGCGTCTCCGGCGAGCACATCGACGAGGTACGCCGGATCGCCCGCGACGTGGCCGAGCGGGTGCGCGGCAATCCGCACGTCAGCAACGTCAACCTGGACTGGCAGGAGCCGGCCAAGGTGGTGCGCATCGACATCGACCAGGATCGCGCCCGTGCGCTCGGCGTCAGCTCCGCGCAGTTGGCCGCCTTCATCCGCGGCTCGCTGTCCGGCGCGCCGGTCGGCCATTACCGCGAGGACGACCGGCTGATCGAAATCCACATGCGCGGCCCGGCCGACGAGCGCAGCCGGATGAGCCTGATCGACAGCCTGTCCGTGCCCACCGCCCACGGCCGCCAGGTGCCGCTGGGACAGATCGGCCACATCGAGTACGGCTTCGAGCATCCGGTGATCTGGCGGCGTGACCGGCTGCCGACCATCACCGTGCGCGCCGACCTCTACGGCAGCCTGCAACCGGCCACGGTGATGGCCGAGATCCTGCCGACGCTGGACGATGTGCGCGCCGCGCTGCCGCCGGGCTATCTGCTGGAAGCCGGCGGTGCCATCGAGGATGCCGGACGCGGCCAGCGCTCGGTGGCGGCCGGCGTGCCGCTGCTGATCGTCGTCGTGCTCAGCCTGCTGATGCTGCAACTGCGCAGCTTCTCGCGGACCATGATGGTGTTCCTCACCGCGCCGCTCGGCCTGATCGGCGTCGTGCTGTTCCTGCTCGCCTTCCGCGTGCCGTTCGGCTTCGTCGCCATGCTCGGCGCCATCGCGCTGTCCGGCATGATCATGCGCAACTCGGTGATCCTGGTCGACCAGATCGAGCGCGACATCGCTGCCGGGCACGGACCACGTCGGGCCATCATCGAGGCCACCGTGCGCCGTTTCCGACCCATCGCGCTGACCGCGCTGGCGGCCATCCTGGCGATGATCCCGCTGTCGCGCAGCGCCTTCTTCGGCCCGATGGCGGTGGCGATCATGGGCGGGCTGTTGGTGGCGACGGCGCTGACCCTGTTGTTTCTGCCGGCGCTGTACGCGGCCTGGTTCCGGGTCCGGCCGGAAGCATCGGCAGACGGCGCGCGATGAGCCGCGACGCTTTGCCCGCCGCCGGCATCCAGCGTCCTGCCCGGCGTGTGGATCGCCGCCCGCAGCCTGAACGTCTGCGCCGCTGCGGTGACTTACGGCACTGCGCGCGAGCGCCGTCACGGGTCAGTCTTCCCACCCTCGGCTAAACTGCGCGTTCCCCCCGTCCCGCGCCGCCCGGAGTCCGTCATGCCCTTCGATTTCGATACCGCCCGCCACGTCATGGTCGAACAGCAGGTCCGTCCGGTGGAGGTGCTGGACCCGCGCGTGCTGGACACCATCGGCCGCCTGCGCCGCGAGGACTTCGTCGCCCCGCGCCATCGCAAGCTGGCCTACACCGACGTCGAACTGCCGCTGGAACACGGCGAGAAAATGTTCAAGCCGGTGCTGGAAGGCCGCCTGCTGCAGGCGCTGGAGATCGAGCCCGAGCACGAGGTGCTGGAAGTCGGCACCGGCAGCGGCTACCTGACCGCCTGCCTGGCCGAGCTGGCCCGCGCCGTGGTCAGCATCGACCAGCACGTCGACTTCATCGAACGCGCCGGCGCGCGGCTGCAGCAGTCCGGCGTGGTCAACGTCGACCTCGCCTGCGCCGATGCCATGAGCTACGAGCCGGGCCGCCAGTTCGATGCCGTCGCCATCACTGCGGCAGTGGCGACGCTGCCGTCACGTTTCCTGCAATGGGTGCGTCCCGGTGGCCGGCTGTTCGTCATCCGCGGTCTGTCGCCGGTGCAGGAGGCGGTCGTGCTGACCCGCTCCGCCGGCGGCGACGACTGGCGCGAGGAAAGCCAGTTCGAAACCGACGTCGCCTATCTCAAGGGCGCGGAACCGACCCCACGTTTCGTGTTCTGAAAAAGTTCTTACCGACCCGTTTCCCTCCAGGACTTCCCACATGAGCCCGAGTTTCCGCCTCCGCCCCCTGGCCAGCCTCGTCCTGCTGGCCGGCCTCTGCGCCAGCGCGCAGGCGGCCGATCTGATGCAGGCCTACGAACTCGCGCGGCAGAGCGACCCGCAACTGGCGGCGGCCGAATCCGCCGCGCTGGCGCAGGGCGAGGGCATCGTGCAATCGCGCGCCGCACTGCTGCCGCAGATCAGCGCCGACATTTCGCTGAATGACCGCGACGGCGGCAGCCGCTCGATCGGCACCCGCCCCAACCCGGACGGCTCGGTCAGCTTCGGCGAGAGCCGCGGCGAGAGCGACACCCGCAGCCGCAGCTACGGTGCCTCGCTGAACCAGTCGCTGTACAACCGCGCCAGCTACACCCGGCTGCGCGCCAGCCGCGCCCGCGCCGAGCGCGCCAACGCCGACTACCAGGCCGCCAACCACGCCCTGATGCTGCGCGTGGCGGAGAGCTACTTCAACGTGCTGACCGCAGTCGACTCGCTGGTCTTCGCCCGCGCCGAGCGGCGCGCGGTGAAGCGCCAGCTCGACCAGGCCGAGCAGCGCTTCGAGGTCGGCCTGACCGCGATCACCGACGTGCACGAAGCGCGCGCCCTGTACGACAACGCCCGCGCCAACACCATCGCCGCCGAGAACGCGCTCGATGACGCCCGCGAGGCGCTGTCGGAGATCACCGGCCGGTACCTGATCGGCCTGCGCGGCCTCGGCGACGCCTTCACCCCGATGCTGCCCGACCCGGCCAATGTCGAGCAGTGGGTGGAGTGGGCGCTGGCGCAGAATCCCAGCCTGCTGGCCAGCGAATACGCGCTGATCGCCGCCGGCCACGACATCGACACCGCGCGCGCCGCGCACCTGCCGACGCTGGGTGCCTCGGTAAGCTGGAACGACGGTGCCACCTGGGGCCGCAGCGGCTCCAACGGCGTGCTCTTTCCGGCCGACAGCGCCAGCGACGGGCATTCCATCGGCGTTTCGCTGCGCATCCCGATCTTCGAGGGTTTCGCCACCCAGTCGCAGGTGCGCCAGGCGGTGCACAGCCGCGATGCCGTCGGCGACCAGCACGAGCAGTCGCGGCGCTCGGTCACCCGGCAGACGCGCAACGCCTATCGCGCCCTCGATGCCGGCATCAGCGAGGTCGAGGCGCGGATGCAGGCGCTGGTCTCGGCACGCAGCGCGCTGGAGGCCACCGAGGCCGGTTTCGAGGTCGGCACGCGCACCATCGTCGACGTGCTGCTCAGCCAGCAGCAACTGTTCCAGGCGCAGCGCAACCATTCCTCCGCCCGCCACGCCTTCATGGTCAACACGCTGCGGCTGAAGCAGGCCGCCGGGGTGATCGATGTCGGCGACATCCAGGAAGTGAACCGCTTCCTCACCGAGGACGCCGAAGCGGCGCTGGCCGGCGAGGACGGCCAGGAAAGCTGACCGGCCGCCGCGCGGTGGCTCAACCCGGCGGCAGGATCTCGGCGATCCGCTGCAGCGAACGCGCCACCGCGCCACGCGACCCGGTCACCGCCTCGATGCCCGCCTCGCCCATCATCCGGCGCGCCTCGGGATCGGCCAGCAGGCTTTGCAGCGCCTTCGCCAGCGCCTCGGCGTCGGCGATCCGCCGCGCCGCGCCGCGCTCCAGCAGCAGGTCGGTGACCTCGCTGAAATTGTGCGTGTGCGGGCCGACCAGCACCGGCACGCCGAGCGCCGCCGGTTCCAGCACGTTGTGGCCGCCGATCGGATCCAGACTGCCGGCGACGAAGGCGACGTCGGCGGCGGCGAGGAACGGCACCAGCTCGCCCAGCGTGTCCAACACGAAGCACTGGATGCGCGACCCGGGCAGGCCGTCTTCGGTGCGGGTCGCGGTGCTGAAGCCGTAGCTGCGGCAAAGCTGCGCCATCGGCTTGAAGCGCTCGGGATGGCGCGGCGCCACCAGCAACAGGGCGTCGGGAAAGCGGCTCATCACCCGCGAGTGCGCTTCCAGCACCTCCAGTTCCTCGCCCTCGTGGGTGCTGGCGGCGATCCACACCGGGCGCAGCGCGCCCCAGTTCTCGCGCCATGTCGCCGACTGCTCGGCCAGACCCTCCGGCACGCGCATGTCGAACTTCAGGTTGCCGACGATCTCCAGCCGCGCCGGGTCGGTGCCCAGCGCGAGGAAGCGCTCGTAATCGATCTGCGACTGCGCGGCGACGTAGCGCGCGCAGCGGATCGCCTCGCGCGCCAGCGAGCGCACCGGCCCGTAGCCGCGCAGGGATTTTTCCGACAGCCGCGCGTTGGCGATCACGATCGGCAGGTCGCGGTCGCGGCATTCGAGGAACAGGTTGGGCCAGATTTCCGTTTCCATGATCACCGCCAGCGATGGCCGGATGCGGTCGAGAAAGCGTCGGATCGCCGCCGGCAGGTCGTAGGGCAGATAGACGTGGAACACCTTGTCGCCCCACAACTGGCGTACCCGGTCGGAGCCGGTCGGCGTCACCGTGGTGACCACGAACAGGCGGTCGGCATAGCGCGCGCGCAGGGCGTCGATCAGCGGCGCGGCGGCGTTGACCTCGCCCACCGACACCGCATGCACCCACAGGCTGCCCTCGACACCGGGCGACTTGAAGTAGCCGAAGCGCTCCAGCCAGCGGCCGTAATAGCCGGGCATCTTCAGGCCACGGGTGGCCAGCCGGTACAGGATCACCGGCGTGACCAGGTACATGGTGAGCGTGTAGAGGGCGCGCATGAAGGCGCGACGGGTACGGGAGACGTGCATGGCAGACAAGGATAGCCCGAGCCCGCGCTTACAATGACGCAATGATGTCTCCGACCGAAGCCGGCCGTGCACCGCGCGCGCCCCGCACCTGGCCGACCTGGCTGGGCATCGCCGCGCTGGCCGCGCTGGCGCGCCTGCCGTGGGCGCTGCAACGCCGGCTGGGCAGCGCGCTGGGTGGCCTGCTGCGTGCCGTGATGGGCAGCCGCCGCCGGGCCGCCGCGCGCAACCTGGAACTGTGCTTTCCCGAGCTCGACGCCAGCGCCCGCGAGGCCCTGCTGCGCGACAGCTTCCGCGACCTCGGCATCGGCGTGTTCGAGTTCCTGCGCGCCTGGTGGGGCGATGTCGGCCCGATGCGGCGCACGGCGCGGATCGACGGGCTGGAGATTCTTGCCGCGCTGCGCGAACAAGGTCGCGGCGTGATCCTGGTCTCCGGCCATTTCATGACGCTGGAGCTGTGCGGACGCCTGCTCTGCGACCACGTGCCACTGGCCGGGATGTATCGCACCCATGACGACCCCGCCTTCGAATGGGCGGTCAAGCGCGGTCGCCTGCGCTATGCCTGCGCGATGTTCCGCCGCGAGGATCTGCGCCCGGCGATCCGCCATCTCAAACAAGGTGGCCTGCTGTGGTACGCGCCGGACCAGGACATGCTGGGCAAGGACACTGTTTTCGCGCCGTTCTTCGGCATTCCCGCCGCCAGCATCACCGCCACCCACCAGTTGGCGCGGCTGACCGGTGCCGCCGTGGTGCCGTTCTTCCATCGCCGCGACGGCGACCGCTACCTGCTGCGCGTCGGTGCGCCGCTGGCCGACGTGCCCGGCGATCCGCTCGGCGACACCACCCGGGTCAATGCCGCCATCGAGGCCATGGTGCGCGAAGCGCCGACGCAGTACCTGTGGATCCACCGCCGTTTCAAGCGCCGTCCGCCCGGCGAGCCGGCGTTGTACTGAAGACGCTCAGTCGGCGGACAGGTCCTTGCGCAGGCGCACGGCGTCGGCACCGTCCTCGTAGTAGCGGATGCGCGCGCCGCTGCGGACGTATCCGGCCCGAAGGTACAGGCGCAGCGCGGTCGCGTTGTCGGCGCGCACTTCCAGCCGCAGCCCGTGCGCGCCATCGGCGCGGGCGCAGCGCTCGGCGTCGGCCAGCAGGCGCGCGCCCAGCCCGCTGCCGCGCAGCGCGGGGGCGACGATCAGCGAATACAGCCGCGCGTCGGCGCTGTCGGCACGGTGCAGGACCAGGCTGTAACCGCCGGCCGCCTCGCCGGCACAGGCGACGCGCAGGCGCGAGGATGGCCGTCGCAGGTGATGACGGAACGCCCGCCGACCCAGACGGTCGCCGGGAAACTGCTGCTCCAGGGCAAGCAGGGCGGGCAGATCGGCGAGGGTCGCGTCGCGGAAGCCGGAAGGGACGTGCATGCGTGCATCCTCCGCCATCCGGCGGCTGAACGGCCAGTGCCGGTCGCCGGTGCCGATGGACGCGGGCTTGGCGCACACTGCGCGCCTCGTTCGCTGCCCCGCTCGGGTGACATGAGCCGTCTCATCATCGTGGTGGAAAAACCGGCCGACTGGGGTGCCTATTACCCATCGGAAAACGTCGTCTCGGCCATCGACTACCTCAAGCAGACAGCCGGCGAGGAAGAGCGCGTGCAGGTGATCAACCTGTGCCGCAGCTTCAAGTATCTCGGCCTGGGTCACTACGTCTCGCTGCTGGCCGAGGCGCGCGGGCACAAGGCGATTCCCTCGGTGCGGACGATCAACGACCTGCGTCGGCGCTCGCTGTACGGCGTCGACATCGAGGATCTCAACGCCCGCCTGTCGCGCTACCTGCCCGAAGGCGGCCGCGACACCACCGACTTCAGCCTGCTCGCCTACTTCGGCCACACCGGCCACGAGCCCCTGCAGGACCTGGCGCGGCAGGTATTCGAGGCGTTTCCCTGTCCGATCCTGAAGATCGAGTTCGAGCGGCAGAAGGTCTGGGAAATCGCCGCGGTGCGCCCGGTCGGCCTGCACAGCCTCACCGACCAGCAGGAGGACGCCTTCGCCGAGGCGCTGAACACGTTCTCGAAAAAGCTCTGGCGCAAGCCGCGCGCGCGGCGCAAGTATCGCTACGACCTCGCCATGCTGCACGACCCGGCGGAAACCATGCCGCCCTCCAACCCGAAGGCGCTGCGCCAGTTCATCCGCGCCGGCCGCGCGCTGGGCCTGGACGTCGACCCCATCGGCCGCAACGACTTCACCCGCCTGGCCGAGTACGACGCCCTGTTCATCCGCGAGACCACTGCGCCCGACCACCACACCTACCGCTTCGCCCACCGCGCCGAGCGCGAGGACATGGTGGTGATCGACGACCCGATGTCGATCCTGCGCTGCACCAACAAGATCTACCTCAACGACCTGCTGCGCTCGCGCAAGCTGCCGGTGCCGCGCAGCGAAACGATCTTCCGCGACGACGGCAAACGCCTGCCGGAACTGGCCGAACGGCTCGGCCTGCCGCTGGTGCTGAAAATCCCCGACGGCAGCTTCTCGCGCGGCATCGTCAAGGTGGAAACGGTCGAGGCGCTCAAGCAGCAGGCGGACACCCTGTTCCAGCACAGCGCGCTGCTGATCGCCCAGGAATACCTGTACACCGAGTTCGACTGGCGCATCGGCGTGATCGGCAACCAGGCGCTGTTCGCCTGCCAGTACTTCATGTCGCGCGGGCACTGGCAGATCTACCAGCACAGCGGCAGCGGCCCGGCCAAGTCCGGCGGCTTCCGCACCCTGCCGATCCGCGAAGCACCCTCGGAAGTGGTCAAACTGGCCCTGCGCGCCACCGCCGCCATCGGCGACGGCCTCTACGGCGTCGACATCAAGGCCACCGCCGAGCGCGCCGTGGTGATCGAGGTCAACGACAACCCCAGCATCGACGCCGGCGTCGAGGACGCCTACCTCGGCGAGGACCTCTACCGGCGCATCATGGAAACCTTCCTGCAACGGCTGGAGCGCAAGCGGCTGGGGCTGCGCTACGCCTGACGCCTACTTCATCAACTTGCGATGGGCATGGGTGGACATGATCATGCCGAAGCCGGCCAGCAGGGTGACCGCCGAGGTGCCGCCGAAGCTCAGCAGCGGCATCGGCACGCCGATCACCGGCAGCAGGCCGGACACCATGCCGGCGTTGACCAGCACGTAGACGAGGAAGGTCAGCGCCAGCGCGCCGGAGAGCAGGCGGGCGTAGGCATCGCGGGCGTTGGCGGCGATCCACAGCGAGCGGCCGACGATGAACAGGCACAGCGCGAACAGGCCGAGCATGCCGACGAGGCCGAACTCCTCGGCGAACACCGAGACGATGAAGTCGGTGGTGTGCTCGGGCAGGAAATCCAGCCGCGACTGCGTGCCCTGTCCCCAGCCCTTGCCGAACAGGCCGCCGGAACCGATGGCGATCTTCGACTGGATGACGTTCCAGCCGCTGCCGAGCGGATCGGCCTCGGGGTCGAGGAAGACCAGGAAGCGGGTGCGGTGGTAGTCGCGCATCAGGCCCCAGCCGAGCGGGGCCAGGGCCAGCGCCAGGGCGACCAGAACGCCGATGCGCCACCACGCCAGGCCGGCCAGGAACACCACGAAGGCCCCGCTGGCCAGCACCAGCAGGGCGGTGCCGAGGTCGGGCTGCAGGGCGATCAGCGCGGTCGGCGCGCCGGCGATCAGCAGGCAGACCGCCAGCGCCTTCCAGCCGGGCACGCGCACCTGTGCGTGCAGGTAGGCGGCGACCATCATCGGCACGGTCAGCTTCAGCAATTCCGCCGGCTGCACGTAGAACAGGCCGAGGTCGAGCCAGTGGCGACCGCTGCGTCCGGTGCCGAGCACCGGCACCAGCATCAGCAGAACCATGCTCAGCGCATAGGCCCACGGCGTCCACAGCCGCCATTGCACCGGCGGCACGCGCGCCAGCACGTACAGGGCGATCAGACCGGCCGCGATGCGGATCGACTGCGAGAGCACCACCGCCGTGCTGTCGGCGGCGCTGTACAGCGTCGCCAGGCCGATGGCGGGCAACGCCAGCAGGGCCAGCAGCAAGGGCAGGTCGAGGCGCGGGACCAGCGCCCGACGCAGCAGGCCGCGCAGTGGAACGGCGCTCACGACCCGCCCTCGCGGTCCAGCCAGGCGTCGAGGATGCGCCGCGCCACCGGTGCCGCCGTGCCCGATCCGGACCCGCCGGATTCCACCACCACGGCCAGCGCGATGGTCGGCGCGTCGGCCGGGGCAAAGGCGATGAACAGGGCGCGATGGCGCAGGTGGAAGGGCAGATCGTCCAGCCGCAACGACTCCTCGCCGCTGCGGCTGACCCGCTGCGCGGTGCCGGTCTTGCCGGCGATCAGGTAGTTGGCCCCGGCACCGCTGGCGCGCGCGGTGCCGGTCGGCCCGTGCATCACCGCGATCAGCCCTTCGGTGACGGCGGCCAGATGGCGCGGATCGGCCACCGCCTGGCCCATCGGATCGCTCGGCGGCAGATAGGAGATGTCGGCGTCGAAACCGCGTTGCACGGCGCGCAGCAGGCGCGGTCGATGGCCGCTGCCGCCGTGCGCCAACAGCGCCGTGGCCTGCGCCAATTGCACCGGCGTGATCACCCAGAAACCCTGCCCGATGCCGGCGATCACCGTTTCGCCGGGAAACCAGGGTTGGTCTCGCACCTCACGCTTCCACGCCCGCGAGGGCAGGATGCCGCTGCTCTCGCCGGTCAGGTCGATGCCGGTCCGCGCACCGAAGCCGAAGCGGGCCAGATACTCGCTCAGACGGTCGATGCCCAGGTCGACCGCGATGCTGTAGTAGTACGTATTGACCGATTGCGCCAGCGACTGGCGCAGATCGACCAGGCCGTGGCCGCCGCGCAGCCAGTCGCGGTATTCGCGTTCCTGGCCGGGCAGGCGATACGCCCCGGTCGACAGCACGCGCTCGTCGGCGCGGCGGATGCCCAGCTCCAGCGCCGCCAGGCCGATGAACGGCTTGATCGTCGAGCCCGGCTCGTAACCGCCGAGCAGGGCACGGTTGAACAGCGGCCGCGACTCGTTCTGCAGCAGGTCGGCGTAGGCCTGGCGGCCGATGCCGTTGACGAAGGGGTTGGGGTCGTAGCCGGGCAGGCTGACCAGGGCCAGCACGTCGCCGTTGCGCGGGTCGATCGCCACCGCGGCACCATGTTTGTCCTCGAAGGCGCTGACGATGGCCTGCTGCAAGGCGATGTCGATGGACAGGTACAGGTGCTCGCCGGAGGCCGCCGGGGTGCGTTCGAGCACGCGCAGGGTGCGTCCCTCGGCATTGACCTCGACATGCTCGAAGCCGATTTCGCCGTGCAGGCGATCCTCGTAGTAGCGCTCGATGCCGGCCTTGCCGATGTGCGTGGTGCCGCTGTAGCGGGCCGGGTCGAGCGTCCTGGCGTCCTCGGCGTCGATCCGTCCGACATAGCCGAGCACGTGGGCGAGCAGATCGCCGTACAGATAGCGCCGGGTCAGGTAGGGCACCACGTCGGCACCGGGGAAGCGGTGCCGATGCACGGCGAAGCGGGCCACTTCGGCCTCGCTCAGGCGCAGCTTCAGCGGCGTCGGCTGGAACCGGCGATGGCTGCTCCAGGCGGCACGGAAGCGCTCCAGGTCGTCCTCGCTGAGCGGCAGGATTTCGGCCAGGCCGGCCAGCGTCTCCTCGATGTCGGGCACCTGCTCGCGGATCAACTCCAAGCGGTAGGCGGGCACGTTCTCGGCCAGCAGATGGCCGTTGCGATCGTAGATCAGGCCGCGCGCCGGGACGATCGGGCGCATCTTGATGCGGTTGGCCTCCGAGCGCGTCAGATGGACCTCGTGCTGCTCCACCTGCAACCAGTAAAAGCGTACCGCCAGCACCAGCAGCGCCAGCAATGCGCCGGCGAAGGCCTGCGCGGCGCGGCGGCGGAACAGCGCCGACTCGGCATGGACATCGCGCACCGGGCGCCGACGCATCGACATCGTTATTTCCGCAGGCCCGTGCTGACCCGGTCCAGCAGCAGGAACAGCCAGGGCCAAAGCAGCATGCCGACCAGCGGTGCCAGCCAGATGCTGGCCGGCGGCAAGCCCTCGCCGCCGAAAGCGCGGATGCCGATCGACACCACGCGGTCGTTGAGCAGCAGGCCGAGCACCGCCAGCGCCTGCTGCGACAGCGGGAAGAAGCGCAGCCGGGCGCGGAAGCGCAGCACCAGGAAGGCGATGATGATCAGCCGCATCGCCTGCTCGCCGAACAAGGTGCCGTAAACCAGATCGGCGACCAGGCCGATGACGAAGGCCATGCCGAGGCCGACCCGGTCGGGTGCCTCCAGCAGCCAGTAGATCAACACCAGGGCCACCCAGTACGGCTTGAACACCGCCAGCCCCGCCGGCAGCGGCAACAGGCCCAGCAGCAGGGCGATCAGCAGGCTGACGAAGAACAGCCCCGGCCTGGCGCGGCTGCGGCTCATGGCGATGGCGCGCCGTCGACCGGCGCGTCCTCCGTGGTCTGCGACGCATGCGGCGGACCGACATCCAGTTCCGGCTCCGGCACCCAGACCAGCAGCACTTCGCCGCTGCGATCCAGCGCCGCCACCGGCTCCGCCTCGGCGACCACGAACAGCCGGGTGTCGTCCGGCAGCAAGCGGACGATCCGCGCCACCTGCAGGCCGGCCGGAAAGCCGCCGCCCATGCCCGAAGTCAGCAGCAGATCACCCTCGCGCACATCGGCGCTCTGCGGGATGTTGGGCACCACCAGACGATCCACCTCGCCGGTGCCGTAGGCGATGGTGCGCAGGCCGGAGCGCTGCACCTGCACCGGCACCGCGTGGCTGGCGTCGGAAATCAGCATGCCGGTGGCGCGCAGCGGCGCGACGGCGACGATCTGCCCGACCAGTCCCTTGGCATCGATGATCGCCAGGCCCTCGCGCACACCCTGCCGGCTGCCCTGGTCGAGCACGATGCGGTGGCGGAAGGGATCGAGGTCAAGGTCGGCCAGATGCGCCAGTTGCACGCGCATCGCCAGCCCGCGCGAACTGCCCATCAACTCGCGCAGGCGGGTGTTCTCGCGTTGCAGCTCGTCCATCCGCGCCAGTTGAGCGCGCGCCACCAGCATTTCGGCGTTGAGGCGGTCGCGCTCGTCGACCAGCACCCCGCGACTGATGACGCTGTCGCGCAGCGAGCGCAGCGCCACCACCGGCAGGGCGGCGGCGCGGTACAGCGGTTCGTTCAGCGCCGTCAGCCAGGTCCGTACCTGGGTCAGATAGCCGCCGCGATGGTCGGCCACCATCAGCATCACCGCCACGGTCAGGTAGGCGAGCAGGCGCAGCGCGCCATAGCCGCCTTCGGCGAACGATGGACCTCCGGCGCTGCTGTCATAGGCCATGGCGTGCCGCCTGCAAATCGACTATCCCGGGCCGGTCAACCGGCGCGGGAGGCGGCGCGCGCCGCTGCGACCGGGATGACACGCCCCGCCCGGCCTACTCCGGCGCGAAGAAATCGTTGCCGTGCATGTCGATCAGCTCCAGCGCCCGGCCGCCGCCACGGGCGACGCAGGTCAGCGGATCGTCGGCAACGTGCACGTGCAGACCGGTTTCCTCGGAGATCAGCTTGTCCAGATCGCGCAGCAGTGCGCCGCCGCCGGTCAGCACGATGCCGCGATCATAAACGTCGGCGCACAGCTCCGGCGGGGTCTGCTCCAGCGCCGCGCGCACCGCGCTGACGATGCCGGACAGCGGCTCGTGCAGCGCCTCCAGCACCTCGTTGGAGTTGATGACGAAGTTGCGCGGCACGCCCTCGGCCAGGTTGCGGCCGGAAACCTCGATTTCCTTGACCTCCTCCTGCGGGAACGCGCAACCGACCTCGATCTTGATCCGCTCCGACGTGGTCTCGCCGATCAGGGTGCCGTGGTTGCGGCGCACGTAGTTGATGATGGCCTCGTCGAAACGGTCGCCGCCGATCCGCACCGATTGCGAATAGACGATGCCGTTGAGCGAGATCACCGCCACTTCCGAGGTGCCGCCGCCGATGTCCAGCACCATCGCGCCGCGCGCCTCGTGGATCGGGATGCCGGCACCGATCGCCGCCGCCATCGGCTCCTCGATCAGGAACACCTCGCGGGCACCGGCTTCTTCTGCCGATTCCTTGATCGCACGCCGCTCCACCGAGGTACTGCCGCAGGGCACGCAGATCAGCACACGCGGGCTGGGCCGCAGGAAGCGCGCCCGGTGCACCTTGCGGATGAAGTGCTTGAGCATCTCTTCGGTGGTGGTGAAGTCGGCGATCACGCCGTCCTTCATCGGCCGGATGGTGGAGATGTTGCCCGGCGTGCGACCGAGCATGCGCTTGGCCTCCTGACCGACGGCGGCCACCGACTTGGCCGAACCGGCGGTGCGGTCCTGGCGGATCGCCACCACCGACGGCTCGTTCAGGACGATGCCCTGGCCGCGCACGTAAATCAGTGTATTGGCCGTGCCCAGGTCGATGGACAGGTCGTTGGAAAAAAGGCCACGCAGGCTCTTGAGCATGTCGGAAAAGATCTCGGCGCTGAAAGCGTAAAACCTTGCTACGATAACAAGCGCTTCCGCCAACGGACAAGCGCGCACACGCCGCCGCTGTCCTGCGGTTCATCCGCCCGCAGCCCGGCCGTTGGCTGCTGATCCATCTTCCAGGAGTGCTGATGTCGGCGCTGATTTGCGGCTCGCTCGCCTACGACACCATCATGGTGTTCCAGGACCAGTTCAAGAATCACATCCTCCCGGACAAGGTCCACATCCTCAACGTCTCCTTCCTTGTCCCGCGGATGCGGCGCGAGTTCGGCGGCTGCGCCGGCAACATCGCCTACAACCTCAAGCTGCTCGGCGGCGATCCGATCCCGATGGCCACCGTCGGCCAGGACTTCGGCCCCTATCGCGAGCACTTCGAGGCCAGCGAGATCCGCCTCGACCATGTCAAGGAGATCGAGGGCCTCTACACTGCCCAGGCCTTCATCACCACCGACCTCGACGACAACCAGATCACCGCCTTCCACCCCGGCGCGATGATGCGTTCCTACGAGAACCACGTCCGCGACGTGGAAGGCGTGAAGTTCGGCATCGTCGGCCCGGACGGCTACGAGGCCATGTTGCAGAACTCGCAGGAGTTCGCCGAGGGCGGCATCCCGTTCATCTTCGACCCCGGCCAGGCCATGCCGCTGTTCAACGGCGCCGAACTGACGCGAATGATCGAACAAGCCACCTACGTCACCGTCAACGACTACGAATCCAACCTGCTGGAAGAGCGCACCGGTCTGTCCAGCCGCGACATCGCCCAGCGCGTGCGCGCCTACCTGATCACCCGCGGCGCGCGCGGTTCCGAAGTCCACACCCAGGCCGGCGCCATGCTGATCCCGGCCGCCAACGCCATCCGCGTCGTCGACCCCACCGGCTGCGGCGACGCCTACCGCGCCGGCCTCATCTACGGCCTGATGCGCGACATGGACATGGCCACCGCCGGCCGCATCGCCTCCCTGATGGGCGCCCTGAAGATCGAACATCTCGGCCCACAGAACCAGCGCTTCGACTACGAAGAATTCGCCGAACAGTTCCGCCAGCAGTTCGGCTATTCATTGGGTTGAGATAGAGCGGATCCGGATCCATTCCCGGGTTTTTCGAGCGACCGGCAATGGCATCAAGTTTTGATTGATGCTCTTGGAGCTTCAATCCACGCCGGGCTGGGGTTTGCCAGGCGACAGCGGTCATAGCTGGCCGCTTGGTCCTCAGTGTCGTTTCAATCCACGCCGGCTTGGATTTGCCGGGCGACGCTCCGCCTCCTGGATGCGCCGCTGTGCGTACTGGTTTCAATCCGCGCCCGGCTTGGATTTGCCGGGCGACTGCAAGCCACGGCCTACGAGCCGGCGAACCCGCCTGCACCGCACCCCACATCACTCAAGTGCTCCGTCAGCGCGTGCGAGCGCAACGATTCACCTTCACCCGCCACATGCGCCCAGTAGTCCTTGTCCATGTCGCCCCCCCCCAACAGATTGACTGTATGGAAGGAGAACACAGGTTTGTCTCAAAACCTGAGACTGGGGTACGGGCCTGATGAGTACGACCTTTCTTGTCGGCATCCGGCGCGGTCCGGTCTGCTCAGAACTGCCAGAGACTGGATTCGTCCGGTTGCAGCCGGACGTTCATCATGCCGACAAGTCCGGGAAGCGAATACAGGCGACGCAGCAGCATGGCTGTACGCCGCTGTGGACGCACATCACGCTGCAAGCGCTTGAGGCACAAGGCCCGCCGAGTGCGGCGGGCCTCGCTGTTGGTGCGGCGGAGGCTGATCAGCCGAGCGCCGCTTCCAGTTCCGGGATGATCTTGAACAGGTCGCCGACGAGGCCGATGTCGGCGATCTCGAAGATGGCGGCGTCGGCGTCCTTGTTGATGGCGACGATGGTGCCGGCGTCCTTGATGCCGGTCAGGTGCTGGATGGCACCGGAGATGCCGATGGCGACGTACAGTTCCGGGGCGATGATCTTGCCGGTCTGGCCGACCTGCATGTCGTTGGGGACGTAGCCGGCGTCGACCGCGGCGCGCGAGGCACCGACGCCGGCACCGAGCTTGTCGGCCAGCTTGTAGATGACGGCGAAGTTCTCCGCCGAGCCGACGCCGCGACCGCCGGAGACGACGCGGGCGGCGCTTTGCAGGTCGGGCCGGTCGCTCTTGCCCTGCTTGAGTTCGACGAAGCGGGTGTGCGTGGGCAGGGCGGCGTTGCTGCTGACGGTTTCCACGTTGGCGCTGCCGCCTTCGCCGGCGGCCGGCCAGGAGGCACTGCGCACGGTGGCGACCACGGCCTGCCCGGCCGGGGCTTCGACATCGATGACGGCGTTGCCGGCGTAGATCGGGCGCTTGAAGCGGTGGCTGCCGTCCACCGCCATCACGTCGCTGACCTGGGCGACGCCGAGCAGGGCGGCGACGCACGGCATCAGGTCCTTGCCGAAGGTGGTGGAGGGGCCGAACACGTGGCTGTAGCCGGCGGCGAGTTCGGCAATCTGCGGTGCCAGCACTTGGGCGATGGCGTGCGCGTTGGCGGGATTGGCGACGGCCAGCACACGGCTGACGCCGTCGATCTTCGCCGCCTGCGCGGCGACGGCGGCAGGATCGGCGGCCAGCACGACGATGTCGATCTGCGCGCCATCGATGGCGCGGGCGGCGCTGACGCACTTGTGGGTGGACGGGTTGAGGACGCCGTCAAGGTGTTCGGCGACGATCAGGATCTTGTTCATGCGGGTTGCCTCGGGTTGGGGCTGCCTGGCTGTTGGCTGGCTTGATGGGACTGGAATCGGGGCGGCACTGGCAGGGCCGTGATGGTTCGTGCTCCGGCTTTTCTGGAACTGGAACCGGCAACTGGAACTGCTTACAACAATCCCTTTGCCTTCAGTGCGGCGACCAGCTCGGCGGCATCCTTGACCATCACGCCGCGACTGCGCTTGGGCGGCGGGGCGTAGGCGGTGGTCTTGAGGAAATCGCCTGATTCGACGCCGAGATCAGCCAGTTGCAGGGTTTCCAGCGGCTTGCTCTTGGCCTTCATGATGTCCGGCAGCTTGATGAAGCGCGGCTCGTTCAGACGCAGGTCGGTGGTGATGACCGCCGGCAATTCGACATCCAGCGTTTCCAGCCCGGCATCGACCTCGCGCACCACGTTGGCGCGGCCATCGGCGATGTGCACTTCGCTGGCGAAGGTGGCCTGCGGGCGGCCCCACAGCGTGGCCAGCATCTGCCCGGTCTGGTTGGCATCGTCGTCGATGGCCTGCTTGCCGAGGATGACCAGGCCGGGCTGCTCCTTCTCGATCAGCTTGAGGAAGGTGCGGGCGGCGGTCAGCGGCTGCACCGGCTCGCCGCTGACGACGTGGATGGCGCGGTTGGCACCCATCGCCAGGCCGTTGCGCAGATGCGCCTGGGCGTCGGCGGGGGCGATGGTGGCGACCACCACTTCGCTGGCGATGCCTTTCTCGCGCAGGCGCAGGGCCTCTTCCAGCGCGATGTCGTCGAACGGGTTGGCGGACAGTTTCACGCCATCGGTGACGACGCCGGAGCCGTCGGGTTTGACCTGGATGCGGACGTTGTAGTCCACCACCCGCTTGTAGCCGACCAGAATCTTCATCGTGTGGGGTTCCTCGGGGAAACGTGGTTGCGCATCGCGCCCGGCGGGCGGCGAAAGACAAGACGACAATGATAACGCCTGACCGAAAGCACGGCCGTTTAAAACGGCGGATCCGTCGTTGCCGTGCCGGTGCGTGGCCTATTCGCTGCGCAGCGCCGCGATGGGATCCAGTGCGGCGGCCTGCTTGGCCGGATAGACGCCGAAGGCGAGGCCGACCGCAGCGCACAGCGTGGCGGACAACAGGATCGGAATCGGTGCCCAGGCCACCTGCCAGCCGGCCAGGGTGGCGATCAGATAGGCCAGGAGGGCACCGAAGACCACCCCGCAGAGCGCGCCGATCACGCAGATCAGGCTGGCTTCGCGCAGGAACTGGGCGACGATGTCACGCCGCCGCGCGCCCAGCGCGCGCAACAGGCCGATCTCGCGCTTACGCTCCAGCACGTTGGCCAGCATGATGTTCATGATGCCGATGCCGCCGACCAGCAGGCTGACCGCGGCGATCGCGCCCATCACCACGCGGAAGATGCGCTGCGTCTGCTGGTGCTGCTGGAACAGTTGCGCCGGCACGATCAGCGAATAGTCCTCGATGCCGGCGTGGCGCTGCTCCAGCGCCGCCGAGGCGACGCGGGCACCCGGAGCGATCCGTTCCGGCGAATCCACCCGCACCATGAAGCGGTCGATCTCGTCCTCCATCGGCTGGAAGCGGAAACGTGCCCGGGCGCTGGACAGCGGCAGGAAGATGCGATTGCTCTCCAGCCCCAGTTGCACGCCCTCGAACTCGTCGTGGCTGAGGTCGCGGTCGGCCAGCACACCGACCACGGTCAGCCAGACATGATTGACCTTCAGCGGCTTGCCGACCGCATCGCCGCCGGGGAACAGCGTGTTAGCCGCCTGGTGGCCGAGCACGGCGACCGCCGCCATGCGCGCCTCGTCGTCCTCGTCCAGGCCGCGACCACTGGCCAGGCGCAGCGAGGACAGTTCGAAGAATGCCGGGGTGACGCCGGTGGCCTGAAGGTCGGCGCGGCTGGCGTCGCCGATGATGACCTGGGCGCGGACTTCCTTCTCCGCCGCCATGGCGACCGCGCCGGGTACCACGGCGGCTACCGCGCGGGCGTCGGCAAGGCTCAGGCCGAGGCTGCGCTCGCGGCGCTCGCGCAGGGCATCGGCATCGGCCGGCAGGCCGCGCACGATCAGGTTGGTCAGGCCCAGACCTTCGACCAGGCGCAACGCCTCGCGCCGGCTGCCTTCGCCGACCGCCTGCATGGCGACGATGGCACCGACGCCGAACACCAGGCCCAGCAAGGTCAGGCCGGTGCGCAGCTTGCGCCGTGCCAGTTCCTCCAGCGCCTCGCGCCAGACCTGCGGCAACAGGCCGATCATGCCTCGCTCCGTGGCAGCGCGGCCGGGGTCAGCAGCACTTCGTCGCCCGGCGCAAGGCCATCGAGCACTTCCGAGCGACCGGGGCCGCGCACGCCCAGGGTCAGCGTGCGCGCTTCCCAGCCGCCGGCGTTGCGCACCATCACCTGGCTGCGCCCGCTGTCGGAGACGATGGCGACATTGGGCACACTCAGGCCCTCTTCGCTGCGCCGCAGATGCAGGCGGGCGCGGAAAGCCTGGCCGGGAGTCCAACCGTGGCGCTGCGCCGCGTCCTGCGGCAGCGGCGCGCGCATGGCGAGGTAGCGCACCGGATTGCCGCGCCCGCGCACCGCCGGCGCGCTGGCGACCCAGCTCAGCGCGCTGGTCACCACCTGTTCGGGACGGCCGATCGGATACAGCTCCACCTCGACGCCGGCGGCGATGCCCTGCGCTTCCAGTTGCGGCAGGAACACCTCCACTTCCAGTTGCGCCGGATCGGGCAACTGGGCGAACTCGCGGCCGGCCCACATGGTCGCGCCGAGCTTGGGTTTCTCGCCGCTCCAGTCGATCGCCAGCACCAGCACGCCGGCATTGGGCGCGCGCAGTTCCAGCGCTTCCAGATCCTGCTGCCGGGTCTGCGCATTGAGATCGAAGGTGGCGCGTTGCGAGTCCAGCACCGCCAGTTCGGCGGCACCGCGCGCCTGCCCCTGGCCCCGACTCCATTGCAGCATGTCCTGGCGCGCGCCGAGGAACTGCTCGTCCTGGATCGCATCGAGGATTTCGTGACGGGAGAACATGTCGAGGTCGGCATCGGCATAGCGCTGGGCGATGGCGAGCTGGATGCCGACCTGGCTCAGGTCGACATCGACCCGGCCCTGCTTGGCGTCGAGCTCGCCTTCCTTGGCGACGCGGGCCAGTTCGTTGCGTTGCAGGTCGAGCAGGGCCTTGTCCAGCTCCAGCCGGCCCTGCGGGGCGGCGAAGCGCGCCACCAGTTCGCCGGCCACGACGGGCGAGCCGTCCGCCTTCATCCACACCAGTTGCCGTTGCGACCACTGCTGGCCAGGCACCGTCAGCGGCGTGGCCTGCACCGCGCGTACCTGGCCTTCCGCCTCCAGCGTCAGTCGCAGCGGGGCCGGGGCGATGGTTTCGGTCGGCAACGAGGCTTCTTCCTCGCCGCTGCAGCCGGCCAGCGCCACAGCCAGTGCCAGCAGCGCGGCGCGCAGACCATGATGCGACAGACGATGCTTGCTCATGTGCTGTCTCCGATGACTGCCGACGGCGCGGCGTCGGGCACATCGACACGCACCGCCTGACCCGGCTTGAGGCCGGTCGGCAGCTCGTCGATCAGGATGCGCAGGTCGATCACCGGGATCGGTTGCAGACGCGACTTGCTGCGCACGGTGCGGGCGATCTCGGCGATGCGGCCATTGACCTGCACGCCGCTGCCCTCGATGCGCACGCGCACCGCCATGCCCTCGCGCACCCGCAGCATGTCGCGCTCGGGCAGCAGGGCGCGCACCTCCAGCGTCGACAGGTCGGGAATCTCGGCCACCGTCTGGCCGCGCCAGACCTGCGCGCCGACATCGAATTTCTCGCCCTGCCAGTTGCTCCGGTGCAGCATCACGCCATCGCGCGGTGCCAGCACGTTCAAGTCGGCAATGCCGGCCTTCAGCACTTCCACCTCCGATTCCAGCAGGGCGACCTCGGCATCGACCAGTCGCTTTTCCTGCCGCCGCTGCTCGGCCGCCAGCCGCTCGCGCTGCTCGGTCAGCGCCAGTTGCCGCTCGGCCTGGGCGCGCTCGATGGTGAGCTTGCGGTAATCGACCCGGCGCACCAGTTCTTCCGGCTGGCTGGCCTTGCGCTGTGCCTTGTCGCGCTGGGCGCGGCGTTCCTCGGTGGCCAGCCGCTCGCTGCGTTCGCGTTCGGCCAGCTCCAGCAGCAGCTTCTCGCGCTGGCTGAGTTTTTCCTGCAACTGGCTCTGCTTGGTCATCAACTGCTGCTGCAACGACCCGCCATCGAAGGACAACACCGGCTCGCCCTGCTTCACCGGCGCGCCGTCAGGGGCGAGGCGGGTGATGTTGAGCTGCCACAGCGATTCCACCGCCGGCGGCATCAGTGCGGCGCTTTCGCGGGCGATCAGTTCGCCCTCCAGGCGCAGCGCCTCGCGCGCATCGGCCGCCGCGCCGAGGGCCAGGCCGATGATCGCGGCGGCAATCGGCAGCACGCGCTTCATGCGCCCTCTCCGTCGGCTTCGATGCGCACGCTCATGCCCGGGCGCATGCGCTCGGTGTGCTGGCCGGGGTCGAAACTGACATCGAGGGTGAAATAGCGGCCATCGCCCCATTCCTGGCGCGGCTCCGGCGCACCGGCGATGCGCTCGATGCGACCGCCCAGTTCGACACCGGGCAAGGCGTCGAAATACAGCCGCACCGATTGACCGGCGCGCAGGCGGGCGCGATCCGGCTCCAGTGCCCAGGCGCGCACTTCGACGCCGCCGCCGCCAACCACCTCGCCGATGCGGTTGCCGGGATAGGCCGAGGAGCCTTCGTCGTAACGCTGACCGCGCGAGGAGTCGAAACCGTGGATGACCACGCCGGCGCGTTCGGCGCGCTGTTCGGCAGTGGCGACCTGAGCACGATGGAAGTCGAGGTCGGCCTGCAGCTTGGCCAGTTCGAGGCCGGCGTCGTGGCGACGGCGCGCCACCGCTTCCTGCGCGGCGCTCCATTCCTTGCGCTTGAGGTCCAGTTCGCGCCGGCTGGTTTCCAGCTCGCCGGCATAGCGGTCGGCATCGAGCACGGACAGGTATTGGCGCGGGATGGCGGCATCGACGGCGGCCTTGTCGTGCGCCGCTTCGGCATCGACCAAGGCGCGCTCGGCGTCGATCGCCTGCACCTGCAAGGTGGCCAGCTCCTGCTCGGCGCGCGCCTGGGTCTGCTCGATCTGCGCTTCGAGCTGGCGAACCATGCTCGCCGAATTGCCCGGATCGACCCGCACCAGCACGTCGCCGGGCTGCACCTGGGTGCCCTCCGGCACGTAATAGCGCAACACAACGGGCGAGTAGTTGGAGAACGGCACGAAGATCGGCTCGGCGTCGGCAGCGCGCAGTTCGCCGGTGATCAGCACGCGCGCGGCGGCCGGCGCGGCAGTCAGTGCGAGCAGCGTCGCCAAGGCCAGGCAACGGGCGAGTCGCGCGGTCACGGCGCAGCCTCCCGCGCCGAGTCGAATTCGATCCGCCCGTCGCGCAGGCGAATCTGCCGGTCGGCGCGCTGCGCGACTTCCGGGTCGTGAGTGACCAGCACGATGGTCTGGCCGTCGCGGTGCAACTCGTCGATCAGGCCGAGCACGTCGGCGGCGCTGCGGCTGTCGAGGTTGCCGGTCGGCTCGTCGGCCAGCAGCACGGTCGGCCGCATGATCAGCGCCCGGGCGATGGCGGCGCGCTGCATCTGTCCGCCGGACAACTGGTGCGGGCGGTGCTCCATGCGCTCGCCGAGGCCGACCCGGCGCAGCAGCGATTCGGCGCGCGCCGGCGCGTCGGCGTCGGGCTGGCTGGCGAAGCGCTGCGGCAGCAGCACGTTTTCGCGCACGTTCAGCCGCGGCAGCAGGTGAAAGCTTTGGAACACGAAGCCGATGCGGCGATTGCGGATCAGGCTGGCGGCCTCGTCGTCCAGCGCGGCAACGTCCTCGCCGTCGAGCAGGTAGGCACCGGCATCGGGCCGGTCCAGACAGCCGAGCACATTGAGCAGGGTCGACTTGCCGCTGCCCGAGGCACCGGTGATGGCGATGAACTCGCCGCGCGCCACATCCAGGTCGACGCCGTCCAGCGCGCGGACGGACTGGCCGTCCATGTCGTAGCGGCGCTCGATGCCGCGAAGTTCGATCATTCGGACAGGACGTGAGGGCGGAAAGCGGAATGGATCATGCCCTGTCGGCAAAGTTCCCGCGCCTGTCGCAAGTCACCCACGGTCGGTTTTTTCCGCGCAGACGGTCACGCCGGGGAAAACCGACAATTGACGCGGCGGCTCTCATGTGTCAAAGGTAACGCCTTGGGCACCGGCGTGAGCGGGTGTCCCGTGAAGGGGAGTAGCTCTCCGCTGCCGTGATCGTCAGGACGGGCCATAAGCCCCGGTCCGGCAGGCGCACCGACCCGGTGACGCGAGCAAGACCTTCGCCGAAATGCGGCGGAGGCGCGTGCTCGAAACGATGGCCCGCCGTCCGCATGATCCCCTCAAATCCCTGTGGATGGTGGCTGCGTGGAAACAATCGGAACGCCGTGGATGTGGACGGGATTCACCGTGCTGGTGATCCTCGCGCTGTTCGTCGATCTGGTGATGCTGCGACAGAAAGGCCCACACCGCATTTCCACCGGGGAAGCGCTGCGCTGGAGCCTGTTCTGGATCGCCGTAGCGCTGGTTTTCAACCTGGCGCTGTGGTGGTACCTGCGCGGCCAGCTCGGCCCGGAGGAAGGCCGCCGGCTGGCGCTGGAATTCCTCACCGGCTACGTGGTCGAGAAGGCGCTGGCGGTCGACAACATCTTCGTCTTCCTGCTGCTGCTCAATTACTTTGCCGTGCCGGCCGAGCAGCGCCAGCGGGTCATCATCTACGGCGTGCTCGGTGCCATCGTGCTGCGCGGCATCATGATCTTCCTTGGTGCCGCGCTGATCCAGCAGTTCCACTGGATCCTCTACCTGTTCGGCCTGTTCCTGGCGCTGACCGGCCTGAAAATGCTGTTCAAGGGCGACGAGGATCCGGACCTCGACGCCAACCCGCTGCTGCGCTGGATCACCGCGCACCTGCCGCTGACCCGCAGCTACCACGGCAGCGCGCTGTGGATCCATGATCAGGGCAAGCGGCTGTTCACGCCGCTGTTCGTGGTCATCGCCATGCTCGGCATCACCGACCTGATCTTCGCGGTCGACTCGATCCCGGCGATCTTCGCCATCACCCTCGACCCGTTCATCGTGCTGACCTCGAACGTGTTCGCCGTGCTCGGCCTGCGCGCCCTGTTCTTCCTCCTCGCCGGCGCAGCGGACCGCTTCCACCTGCTCGCCTACGGACTGGCGCTGGTGCTGCTGTTCATCGGCATCAAGATGCTGATCATGGACATCTTCCACATCCCGGTGGCGATCTCGCTGTCGGTCGTGGTGCTGCTGATCGGCTCATCCATCGTCGTCAGTCTGATGTTCCCGAAAAAGGACGAAGAACCGCCTGCGGCTTGAGCGCGGCGACCATCGCCCCCAGTTCGGGGCGATGGACATCCCCCTGCAACCGCCGGTCGCCGATCCGCAATCGCAACGTCGCCACGACCGCCACCGCTTCCTGCGCGCGCTGCTGATCTCGCTGGGCTTCATCGGCGCGATCTGGTGGATCAAGATGATCGAACTGTGGCTGGGAACGTCGTTTTCCTGGCTCGGCGTGCGTCCGGACCACTGGACCGGCCTGATCGGCATCGTCAGCGCGCCGATGCTGCACGGCTCGGTCGAACACCTGCTGTCCAACACCCTGCCACTGCTGGTGCTGGGCACGCTGACCTTCGCCGTCTACCCGCGCAGCGCCTGGCGCGCGCTGGCGACGGTCTGGCTGCTGTCCGGCCTCGGCATCTGGCTGTTCGGCCGACCCTCCACACACATCGGTGCCAGCGGACTGACCCACGGCCTGATGTTCTTCCTGTTCGTGCTCGGCCTGCTGCGCCGCGACCGCCCCGCCGTCGCCACCGCGATGATCGCCTTCTTCCTCTACGGCGGCATGCTGCTCAGCGTGCTGCCGGGCGATCCCAAGGTGTCCTGGGAAGCGCACCTGTTCGGTGCCCTGTCCGGCGTGCTGGCCGCCCTGCTCTGGGGCCGCCTGGACCCGGCCCCGCCGCGCAAGCGCTACAGCTGGGAGGACGAGGACGACATCAGCCCGCTGGAAGACGAACTCGCCGCCCGCCAGCGCGCCGAACTGGAACCTGCCCGCCCGAATGAAGTCCCGGTGCTGTGGCAACACCCCCCGCAACCCGGCGCGCGCGTCATCGACTTCCCCGCGCCGCCGCGTTCCGAGCGGGATTCCTGACCGTCCATCGTCGATGGATCAGCGGGAAACATTCTCTTGGGGCCAGATCCACTCGCTCTCGAATACATGCAGACGCAGGGTGTTGGCAGCGTTGCATCTCCGTCGCTTCGGCACCAGACTGGCCACAAAGCAGCTTTTCCGAGTTCCTGTACACGGAGCGCTATATGAATCTGAAGCAGACTCCTCTCGCCCTGGTGTTCGTGTTCGCCCTGGGTCTCTTGGCCGCTGGCTGCGCACAAGACACCCCGTCGGCACCGCCCTCGACCTCGGACGCGACCACGATGGAACAGACCGACCAAGCGTCCACTGATACCGCTGTCGCCGTCGATGGGCACGATCACCACCACCACGCTCACGATACGGCGCACGCTGCCGGCGCGGACTTCCCGGTACCGGACAACCACGTCCAGTGGGAGCCGGACGCGCCGTTGATCGAAGGCATGTCACGGGTGCGCGCCGCCATCGGCGGCCTGGAGCAGGCTTCCGATGAAGCCGCCATCCTGACAGGGGCCAACGAGGTGGATGCCGCCATCGAATACATGTTCGAAAATTGCAATCTGCCGGTCGAACCGGACATCGCCCTGCACGCCGTACTTGCCCGCCTGATGGCTGGCGCGCAGGCGCTGCAGGCTGATCCGACGGACCCCACCCCGGTGCATGACCTGCACGGCGCGGTTGTCAATTACGAGGCGCTGTTCGCCGACCCCAACGAAGGACCGGGCTGGTGACCGGCGTTGGACACAAGGGTGTGCTCAGAGTCGCCACGTAGCGCGCAGATACCGGTCGTCATCCCGGCCTGCGCCAGGCGCGCTGGCTGGCAGATCGATCTCCTGGCGCACGTGGAGACCTGCAGCGAGGGAGGAGGGGCAGGCAGGCGACGGTCCAGGAACGCGCTGCTCAGTGAGTCCACGGCTGCCGGGAGGCGTCGCGGCGACGGCGGTTGACCTGTTCCAGTCGGGTGATCGCGGGCGCGGGATCGGACATGCGAGCGCTATCGCCGCGCGTCCGGGCCGCGATAGCGGCAGCCGGCGGTGCAGGTTTCGTGTACGGCGACTTCGGAGAGTTGCGGCAGGAGCGGCTTGAGCTGGTCCCAGATCCACATCGCCAGCACTTCGCTGGTGGGGTTTTCCAGGCCGGCGATGTCGTTGAGGTAATGGTGGTCCAGGCGCGCGTAGATGGGTGCGAAGGCGCGCTTGATCTCGGCGAAGTCCAGCACCCAGCCGGTGTGCGGGTCGACCTCGCCTTCGACATGCAGTTCGATGCCGAACGAGTGCCCGTGCAGGCGCGCGCACTTGTGGCCTTCCGGGACGTTGGGCAGGCGGTGCGCGGCTTCGAGGGTGAAACGCTTGTACAGGTCCATGGGCTTGGGGCGAGGAGGAGGACCGTTGATTATGCGGCCCCGGGCCGAGGTCAGTCGCCGCGCAGCGGAATCGTCTCGGCGGCACCTGCTTCGCGCGCGGCGGCGGCGGCGGCGGCGGGCTGGGCGCTGCGGCCGCGACAGGCGAGGGCGTTGAAGCGCTGTTCGCCGTAGAGCGGTTCGTCCAGCGCCTGGATGGTGTCGGCGGTCATCGCCGGAGCCTCGTTGCGCGCCATGGTTTCCAGTTCGTCGCGCACCTTCAGCGCGTTGCGCTCGATGAAGGCGACGCTGTGCTTCACCGCCACGGCGATCTCGCCGCGCTGCTCGCAGAAGCTCAGGTCCTCGCCGTCGCGGGCCACGCGGACGGCGCTGCCCTGCGGATCGAGCTTGACCCAGGTACAGGCGGAAACGAGGCCGGCCAGACACAGGGCAACGAGAAGGCGATGGGTCATCGTGGGGATCCTTGCGGCAGCAGGTGGTCGGCGGGATGGATGCGGCATTGTTGCGCCGGGGCGGTCGGTGCTGGCTGAACGCGACCGTACCGCGTCCCGGTCGTCGCGGGTAGTCGGCCGGCGGAATAGGGCCGCAGCGGTGCGCCGGTGTAGACTTCACGGTCCGTTTTCCGGCACGAATCGACCATGTCGCCCGCTTCCCCCGCCCCCAGCGCGCCGGCACCGATCACGGTGCAGCGCTCCGAGCTTCCGCTGTCCTGCCCGCCGTCCGGTGCCACCTTGTGGAACATGCATCCCAAGGTCTACCTGCCGATCGAGGCCACCGGCGAGGCGATCTGCCCGTACTGCGGCGCCCATTACCTGCTGGCGCGCTGAGCCGGCCGCGCGGCGTGCCGGGATGGCCCGTCGGTACACGGTCATGCAGCTGCTGCCGGCCCTGCAATCGGGCGGCGTGGAGCGCAGCACGCTGGAGATCGGCGCGGCGCTGGTCGCCGCCGGGCATCGCTCGCTGGTGGTCTCCGCCGGCGGGCGGCTGGTGCCGGCGCTGGAAGCCGCCGGCAGCATCCACATCGCGCTCGACATCGGTGCGAAGTCGCTGCGCACGCCGTGGCGCGCGCGCGCGCTGCGCCGGCTGATCGAGCAGCACCGGCCGGACATCGTCCACGCCCGTTCGCGCCTGCCGGCCTGGGTGGCGCGGCTGGCGCTGCGGGCGATGGCGGCACCGCCGCATTTCGTCAGCACCGTGCACGGACTCAACTCGCCCGGCCGCTACAGCGCGGTGCTGACCCGCGGCGAGCGCGTGATCTGCGTCTCGCAGACGGTGCGCGGGCATCTGCTGGAACACTATCCGGACCTCGATCCGGCGCGCCTGCGGGTGATCGAACGCGGTGTGGAGGCAACGGAGTTCCCGCACGGCTTCGTCCCCGATGGCGACTGGACACGGCGCTTTTTCGACGCACATCCGCAACTGGCCGGCGGCGTGCTGCTCTGCCTGCCGGGTCGCGGCACGCGGCTCAAGGGCCATGCCGATGCACTGCGCCTGGTCGCCGACCTGCGCCGCGACGGCGTCGATGCGCGACTGCTGCTGCTCGGTGCAGACGAGCCCGGTCGGGGTGCCTATCTGGCCGAACTGCGGGCGCTGGCCGAGCGCCTGAACGTCACTGCCGTGCTGGCGATCACGCCACCGCGTGCCGACGTGCGCGAGGCGCTGGCGGCCTCGGCCCTGGTGTTGCAGCTTTCCTCCAAGCCGGAAGCCTTCGGCCGCACCGTGGTCGAAGCGCTGAGCCTGGGCCGGCCGATGCTGGGTTGCGATCACGGCGGCGTCGGCGAACTGCTGGCCGCGCATTTCCCGGCCGGCCGGGTCGTGCCCGGCGATGCGGCGGCGACGCTGGCCATCGCCAAGACTTTGCTTGCCCTGCCGCGTCCCTTGCCGCCGCTGTCCGGCCTGCCGACCCGCGCCGCCATGCAGGAGGCGACGCTGGCGCTGTATCGCGAGGTGATCGATGGCGGCTGACGCGTCCACGCCGACACGCTGGGATCACGCCGCGCTGGGCGTGCTGCTGGCCGCGCTGGCGCTGATGCCGTTCGGCAGCGCTTCCGAAGCCGCCTTCGCCGTCGGTGCGCTGTGGGGCCTGATGCTGGCGTTGCGCGGCCGGGTCGACTGGCGCGCCGCCCAGACGCGGTTGGCGCTGGGCCTGTTCGCCGCCTACTGGCTGCCGGAACTGCTCTCCGCAGTCGATGCCCGGCTGCCGCAGCGGGCCTGGAAGGAGGCTTCGGTCGACCTGCGTTATCTGCCCTTCCTGCTGTTCGCCCTGCGCGCGCTGGGCAGCGAGCCGTTGCGACGCCGCGCCGGCCTCGGCGTCGCCGCCATCCTTGCGCTGTGGCTGGTCGATGCGCTGCTGCAGGCGGCGACCGGGCTCAGCCTCGGCGGCCCGGCCGAGGCCGACCGGCTCAGCGGCATCTTCGGTGCCGACGACCTCAAGCTCGGCGGCGTGGTGGCGATCCTTTCGCCCTTCCTGCTGTGGCCGGCCTTCGCCCGCCATCGCCTGCTCGGCGCGCTGGCGCTGCTGGCCGTGGTAACAGTGACCCTGCTGGCCGGTGCCCGCGCCGCCTGGCTGGCGCTGGCGCTGGCGCTGGCGATGACGTTGTGGCAGCGCTTCGGCGGTGGCCGCCGCGCGCTGGCGGCGTTGGGCCTCGCCCTTTTGGCGAGCATCGTCCTCGCCGCTGCCGGTTATGCGCTGTCCGAGCGTTTCGCCGAGCGCGTACAGCGCAGCGCCGCCTTCACCGAAGGCGTCGACGGCCTCGACCACGCGCTGGCCGGTCGCCTGCCGATCTGGCGCACCGCGCTGCGCATGATCGACGACAACCCGATCAATGGCGTCGGCGTGCGCGGCTTCCGCCACGCCTACGCGGACTACGCCGATGGCGATGATCCCTGGCTCGGCTTCGACGGCGACGCCGGTGCCTTCCACGCCCACCAGATCGTGCTGGAAGTGGCCAGCGAAACCGGCGCGGTCGGCCTGTTCTGCTGGCTGTGGGCGGCCCTGCTGGCGCTGCGCCACTGGCGGCAGTCCGCGGCGATGGCACGCCGCGCCGCGATGCCGGCCGGCATCGCCCTGGCGGCGATGCTGTTTCCGCTGAACACGCACTATGCGTTCTATTCCACCGCCTGGGGCGGGCTGCTGTTCTTCCTGCTGGCGCTGTGGCTGGCGGCGCTGGGCAGCGAGCACGGCGAAAAATCTGAACCCGGGCCGCACGGCGGGTGCGCGCACTAATCCCCCGCTCAGCGGAAGAGTGCTTTCATTGTCCGGTTTCAGGCATGCGCCTGTTTGGCCGCATGCGCCAACCGACAGGACATCGCGATGACCACTTCAGCCGTGCTTAGCGAATTTCCCCGGGCCGCCACGCGCCTGCCGCAACGGGTCCGACATGCCCTGCGTTTCCGCCGCCTGCGCGTGCTCGGGCGGGAAATGCTCGGTCCGCACATGCTGCGCCTGTGGCTGGGCGGCGAAGAACTGGACGGCTTCCACAGCCCCGGCTTCGACGACCACGTGAAGCTGATCCTGCCCGATCCGGGCAACGGCTCGCTGACCCTGCCGGAAGTGACCGCCGAGGGCGTGGTCTGGCCGGCGCAACGGCCGCTGATGCGCGACTACACGCCGCGCGAGCACGATGCCGACTGGGGCCGGCTGGCGATCGATTTCGCCCTGCACGAGGCCGGTCCGGCCACCGCCTGGGCGATGGCGGCCAAGCCAGGTGACGTCGTCGGCGTCGGCGGACCGCGCGGCTCGATGCTGGTGCCGGTGGATTACGACTGGCATCTGCTGATCGGCGACGACACCGCCGTGCCGGCCATCGCACGCCGGCTGGCGGAACTGCCGGCCGGCGGCCGGGCCATCGTCGTCATCGAAGTGGACGGACCGGAGGACGAGCTGCCGCTGCGCAGTGCCGCCGATCTCCAGGTCCAATGGCTGCATCGTCGCGATGCCGCCGCCGGCCTGCGTCCGCTGCTGCGCGAGGCCGTGGCCGCTCTCCAGTTGCCTCCCGGCGACGGCCATGTCTGGGTCGGCTGCGAGTCGGCGCAGGCGCGCGAACTGCGCGCCCATCTGGTCGGCGAGCGCGGGCTGTCCGGCCGACAGGTCAAGGCCGCCGCATATTGGCGACGCGGTGCTGCCGGGGTGCACGAGCCGCTGGACGACTGATCCAGCGGCCCGTCGGGCTCAGTTCTTCTTCAGCGTCGCCGCATGGCGCGCGTTCACTGCATTCCAGTTCACCACGCTCCACCACTGCGCCAGGTAATCGGCACGCTTGTTCTGGTATTGCAGGTAGTAGGCGTGCTCCCACACGTCCACCGCCAGCAGCGGCTCGCCGCGCGGGCTGACCACGTCCATCAGCGGATTGTCCTGGTTGGCCGTGCTGCTGACCGCCAGCTTGCCGTCGTCCTGCACGATCAGCCAGGCCCAGCCGGAACCGAACTGCTTGGCCCCGGCGTCGGAAAACGCCTTCTTGAAGGCGTCGAGCGAGCCGAAGTCCCGGTTGATCGCCGACAGCAACTCGGCGGACGGCTCGCCGGTCTTGCCGACCGGTGCCATCAACTGCCAGAACAGGCTGTGGTTGTAGTGGCCGCCGCCGTTGTTGCGCACCGCCGCGTCGTAGCGCGACACCGTCGCCATGATCTCTTCCAGCGAGGCCTCGGCCAGCGCCGGGAAATCGGCGACCTTGGCATTGAGATTGGTGACATAGGCCTGGTGATGGCGACCGTGATGAATCTCCATCGTCTGCCGGTCGATGGCCGGCTCCAGCGCATCGACCGCATAGGGCAGCGGCGGCAGGCTGAACGGCGACTTGGCGTCGCTGGCGAGCACGGATTGCGCGAAAAGGATCAGCAGCGCCGGCAACAGCGCAGCCAGCATCCGGGTCTGGCGGGAAATGATCTTCATGGTGGCACTCCAAAGCGGGGGAATGGCGAACGCCCGCGATCGATGCTGCCACGGCGCGCCGCCGCAAGCGACCGCCGCGGCAGATCGCGTCATCATTATTCGTTACCATTGTCGATCCACGATGAACAGACGATTCCGGCATGCAATCGGTTTCCCGTTTCCGTCGCTCGGTGGATGCCCTCGTTCTGTCCGGCCTGCTGCTCGCAGCCGTCTGCCTGGCAACGCCGACGACGTTGGCCGCCTCCGGACCGATGCTGGACGTCGACGCCCGCACCGCCTGCCAGGCACGGATCGAGGATCTGCGCTGGCAGGAGATGAACGCCGAGGCGGTGTCACGCCACGCATCGCGTGAATCGGCATTGCCGGCAGAGCGGTTGCGAGAGCGGGTCGAGGATCAACTGCGCCAGGAAGCCCTGCTGGAGACGCGCTACGGCCTCGTCATCGACGCTGTGCAACTGCAACGCGAACTCGACCGCATGGCACGGACCACCCTGATGCCGGAGCGGCTTGCCGCGCGCTTCGACGCACTCGGCCACGATGCCGACCTGATCGCCGAATGCCTGGCCCGCCCGCGGCTGGTCGCGCAGCGCCTGCGTCACGCCTACGTCAATGACGCCGCGCTTCACGCCGACCTGCGCGCCGAGGTGGGGCGCGCCATGGCTGCGCAGTCCGACGGCCCGGCCGGCCACCACGAAACCACCCGCGCCCTGGTGCGGCAGTCCGCGGCGAAGGCGGCCGATGCGGCGGACCGGTCGGCCACGCAGACATTGTCCGATGCGCAGTTCGACGCCGAGCGCCAGCGCCTGCTCGGCGTGTCTCGACCGGAGGGAATCGCTCCCGCATCGATGCCGGCGCAGCCCACGCTGCGGGAAACCGAACGCGCCTTCGTGCATGAGGCGGTGCTGTCGCACAGCGATGACCGCATCGACATTCGCGTGCGCAGTTGGCCCAAGCAGTCGTTCGAGCACTGGTGGCGCAGGCAGGCCGAGGCCATCGCGGGGGCACCGCGCGCCGCCGTCAGCGGCTTGCGCCTGCCGCGCATCCAGCCGCGCAACGATGCGAAATCGGAACCGTCCGAACAATGGATCCTCGACGCCGTGCCGGAGGCCCGCAACGGACACCACGCGCACTGGACCGGCACGGAAATGATCATCTGGGGCGGCACCAGGAACTCGCTGCTGCACACTGCCAGCCGCTACGACCCGGCCACCGACAGTTGGACGCCGGTGTCCACTCTCAATGCTCCGCCGGCCAGCGACGGCGCAACCACCGTCTGGACCGGCGTGGAGATGATCGTCTGGGGCGGCTACCTCGGCAGCTACCGCAACACCGGCAATCGCTACAACCCGGCCACGGACAGCTGGCAGGTGATGACCGTCAGCGGCGCGCCGGCACCGCGCATGAACCACTCGGCAATCTGGACCGGCAGCGAGATGATCGTCTGGGGCGGTGGCCTGGGAAGCAGCCGGCTGACCAGTGGCGGTCGCTACGACCCGGCCACGGACGCCTGGAGCGCCCTCAGCGAAGTCGGTGCGCCGTCTGGCCGGATGCACCACCGCGCGGTCTGGACCGGCAACGAGATGATCGTCTGGGGCGGCTACAACAACGACGCACTGGTCAATGGCGGCCGCTACGATCCAGCCAATGATCGCTGGCAGCCGATGGCAACGGCCGGCGCGCCGGTCGGGATGGCCAACGGCAGCGTGCTGTGGGCCGGTGACGCGCTGCTCATCTGGGGTGTTGAAGGTGCCTCCCCGGCCAGCGGCAACGGGTTCCGCTACCGCCCCGCCAACGACAGCTGGAGTGCGATCAGCGATCCCGGCTTCACGGTTCCCCAGACCGCGCAGGCTGTGTGGACCGGCAAGGAAATGCTGCTTTGGGGCCAGACCTCATGGGCCTCGGGAGAAGCGCAGACAGGTGGTGCCCGCTACCGACCGGCCGACGATACCTGGGCACCCATCCACGATGCGGCAGGGCTCGCCCCGCGCTCCCTCCACAGCGCCGTCTGGACCGGCAGCGAAATGATCGTCTGGGGCGGCCGGAACAGCACCGGCAGCTTCGTTTCCCTCCTGCGCGATGGCGCGCGCTATCACTTGGCCAGCGACAGCTGGACACCCACCCGCGGTGCCGATGGCCCGAGCGCCCGCTTCGACCATACCGCCGTGTGGACAGGCAGCGAAATGATCGTCTGGGGCGGAGCCAACCACGACGGCCCGCTCGATTCCGGCGGCCGTTACGACCCGGCCACCGCCAGTTGGCAGCCGACCACCCTCGACGGCGCACCGCGCGCCCGCAGCGGGCACCGCGCCATCTGGACCGGCGGCGAGATGATCCTCTGGGGCGGTCAGCGCCCGTGGCCGGATACCTCCAGCACACCGGGTGCCCGTTACGATCCGCTGGCCGACGCCTGGACGCTGACTTCCATTCCGGAACCGGGCGTGGGACAGAACTACCACTCCCTGGTCTGGACCGGCGAGGAGATGATCGTCTGGGGCGGCCACGCCCTGGACAGCAACCCGGCCACGACCGGTGCCCGCTACCGTCCGGCCACCGATGCCTGGACAAACACCGCGATGGCCGGCGCGCCGGCTGGGCAAACCGATCATGTCGCGGCGTGGACCGGCGATGAAATGCTGGTCTGGGGCGGCTGGCAGTCCAGCGCCGGTGCCCGCTATCGTCCACAGACCGACCAATGGCTGCCGATCTCCACCCACCAGGCACCCTCGCCGCGCGGATTGGCGCTGGCGGCCTGGACCGGCGAAGAGATGATCGTCTGGGGCGGACGTGACGATGCGTTGCTGCGTTCCGGTGCGCGCTACCGACCGACCACCGACACCTGGCAGCCGACCGATGCCGACGACGCACCGCTGCTCCACGAGTTTTCGACCGCGGTCTGGACCGGACGGGAGATGGTCGCCTGGGGCACCGGCAGCTACGACATCGACGAAAGCGGCCGTCGTTACGATCCGGCCACCGACCAGTGGACACCGCTCACCGGGCGCAACGCGCCGGCTCGTCGCTCTGGCCACAGCGCGGTCTGGACCGGGCAGCAGATGATCGTCTGGGGCGGACGCGCGATCGGACCCATGGACAGCCTGGGCGCTTGGTCGAAGGGTCCGACACCCTACCCGACCGAGGTCAATATCCTGCCCACCGCACCGTCGTTGGTCGGCGAGCCGGTCCAGGCCTTGGTCGATGTCGTCTCCCCCGGCGTGCCGGTCGAGGATGGCCGGGTGGAGGTGCTGGCGAGCAGCGGCGAGTCCTGCCTCGCCCCCGGCGCGGAGAGCGTCACGCCGGACAGGACTCGGTTCGCCTGCACGCTGGCCTTCGCCAGCGCCGGGGCGCGCGAACTGGTCGCCGTCTACTCGCAATCCGCCAGCCATGCGCCGGGACATTCGCCATCACGTCGCCATGACGTGAACGGTCCGCTGCGGGTGATCGCTCCAGGTCCGCAGTCGATGTGGGAGGACGGCTTTCTCGGCCCGCTGCCCATCACCCTGGTCGATGAGGAATCCAGCGGCGAAAGCAGTCTCGCCGCCAGCACCGACAATCCCGACTTGTTCGATTCCGCCGGCCTGCAATGGGCTGGCAGCGGTGCCGCCCGCACCCTGCATCTGACGCCGCGCGCCGATGCCCACGGCGAGGCCCTGGTCACGCTCACCGCCAGCAATCCGCTTGGCACGGTGGCGATCGCGCAATTCCCGGTGACCGTGGTGTCGGTCAACGATCCGCCCGTGATCACCCTCGCCGGCACCGGCGTGCTTCAGCATCCGGTCGGGACCAGCGGCCCGTTCTACTACCCCGGACTGGCCAGCGCGAGCGCCGGCCCGCCCGATGAAGCGGCCTGGCAGGCCGTGCTGATGGCGCTGACCACGGACCATGCCACCCCCGGCCTGTTCCAGGAGGCACCCGTCCTGCATCTGAACGGGATGCTCTACTACTTCCTGTTCGGATCCGAGCCCGGTGCCGCGCGCCTGCGTGTGACGGCCACCGACAGCGGCGGCCAGTGGCACGGCGGGCAGGACCAGAGCAGCCGGACGTTCTGGGTGCTGGTCGGCACCGGCACCCGATTGCAGGTCGAGGCCATCCGCCAACCGGCGCTGACGCAGATCACGCCGCAGGGCACCGTCCTCAGCTACCTGATCCGCCTGCGCAACCTGGGCCCGGATGCCGTCAGCAACGCGCAGCTGGTGATGCCGCGGCTGGAGGGCCTCAGTGCCGTTGTCTGGACCTGTGGCGCGCCCGGCACCGGCTGCACGCCGTCCAGTGGAAGCGGCATGGTTTCGACACAGATCACACTCGCTGCCGGCGAACAGGCCCAGGTGATGCTCAGCGGCCTGGCCGACCCGGCCGCGGACTACCTGGAAATGACCATCGAAGGCCATGCGCCGTCCGGCGTGATCCTGCTCCGCGACGGCGGCGAACGCGTCCACCTGACCGACCCGATCTCGCCCCGCGCGGTATTCCGCAACAGCTTCGAGTAACCGCGACTGCGCACCGTGCCTGCGACTGGAACGCATCGTCACCGATGCGTTCTGCGAACAGGCCTGATCCCGTGCTCAGGCCACGGCCGCCCGGCCGGCCTGCCGCCGCTGCTTCCAGCGCCGCAGCGCGCCTTCCAGCGCGGCGTAGGCGGCCGGCACGACGACCAGGCTGAGCAGGGTGGAGGTGAACAGGCCGCCGATCACGGCGACGGCCATCGGTTGGCGGAAGGCGGCGTCGGCACCCAGGCCGAGGGCGATCGGCGTCATGCCGGCACTCATCGCCAGCGAGGTCATGATGACGGGGCGGGCGCGCTTGCGGCAGGCATCGACCAGGGCCTCGTGCATCGACATGCCGTGTGTGTCCTCGGCCATCACCGCGTAGTCGACCAGCAGGATGGAGTTCTTGGTGGCGATGCCGATCAGCATCAGCAGGCCGATCAGCGCCGGCAGCGAGATCAGGGTGCCGGTCAGCAGCATCAGGCCGAACGCGCCGCCGGCGGACAGCGGCACCGCCATCAGGATGATCAGCGGGTGGCTGGCGTGGTTGAACAGCAGCAACAGCACGGCGTAGACGCAGAAGATGCCGGCCGCCATCGCCAGCAGGAAGCCGACGAACAGCTCGATGAAGATTTCGGCGTCGCCGGTGTTGAGCACGCTGACCCCGGGCGGCAGGTTCTTCAGCGCCGGCAGATCCTCCACTTCCGCCATCACCTCGCCGAGCGGGCGGCCATTGAGTTCGGCAGAAAAGGTGATGTTGCGCTCGCGGCCGAAGCGGTTGACCACCGAAGGACCGGCGTCGCGGCGGATCTCGGCCACCGAGGTCAGCGGCACGACGCCGCCGTGCGCGCTGGGCACGCGCAGCAGGGCGAGCAGATCCTCCTGCGCCAGCGCGCTTTCGGCGAGGGCGACGCGGATCGGGATCTGGCGGTCGGCCAGATTGAGTTTGGACAGGCGTTGCCGGTAATCGCCGCTGGTGGCGATGCGGGCCGCTTCGGCGATGTCCTGGGTCGACACGCCGAGGTCGGCGGCGCGGCGCGGATCCGGCGTGACGATGATTTCCGGCCGCAGCAGGGAGGCGCTGGAAACGATCGAGCCGAGGCCGTCGAGCGTGCGCAGGTCGCGCTCCAGCTCGCGCGCGGCGGCGTACAGGCGGCGCGGATCGCTGCCGGTCAGCACCAGTTGCATCTGCTCGCCGGGCTCGGAGCTGAGGAAGCGCTGGCGCACGCCGGGCAGCTCGGCCAGGCGTTGGCGCACCTCGCGTTCCAGCGCCTGCTGCGAGCGGTCCCGCGCGCCGGCCGCGCCCCAGTCGAGGATCAGCACGGCGCGGCGCACCGACTCGACGCCGGACACGCCGGGATCGCCGACATCGACGGTGCCGCCGACGATGGCGTAGACGTGGCGCAGTTCCGGCATGTCGAGCAGCTTCGTCCGCGCCGCCTCGCTCATCGCCCAGGTGTCCTCGATGCGCGCGCCGGGGGCCAGTTCCAGGCTGAGGTTGCTGCGGCCGAGGTCGGATTGCGGGATGAAGGTCGCCGGGATCAGCGGCACCAGGGCCAGCGAGGCGATGAACAGCGCCAGCGCGCCCCACAGCGTCAGGCCGCGATGGGCCAGCGCCCACTCGACCAGCCGCAGGTAGCGCCGCATCAGCGCGCCTTCGCGCTCGCGGTGCGGCTTGGGAACCAGTTGGTAGGCGGCCATCATCGGCGTCAGCAGACGCGCCACCAGCAGCGAAAACATCACCGCCGTGGCCGCCGTCCAGCCGAACTCGTAGAAGAACTTGCCGGCGATGCCGGGCATGAAGGCCACCGGCACGAACACCGCCGCCAGCGTGCACGAGGTGGCGATCACGGCGAGGCCGATCTCGTCGGCGGCATCCAGCGCCGCCTGCCTGGGCGTCTTGCCCATCGCCAGGTGGCGGTCGATGTTCTCCACCTCGACGATGGCATCGTCGACGAGGATGCCGACCACCACCGCCAGCGCCAGCAGCGAGACCAGGTTCAGCGAAAAGCCGAGCAGCCACATGACGCCGAAGGTCGGGATGATCGACAGCGGCAACGCCAGCGCGGAAATCCAGGTGGCGCGCCAGTCGCGCAGGAACAGCCAGACCACCAACACCGCCAGCAGCGCGCCTTCCCAGAGCATCGCCATCGACGAGCGATACGAGGCGCGCACTTCCTCCACCGAGGTGCTGACCAGCTCGAAGCGGATGTTGGGATGGTGCCGGCCGAGTTCGGCGACGGCCTTCTCAACGCCATCGCCGACCGCCAGCTCGCTCGATCCACGGGTGCGGGAAATCTCGAAAGCGACCACCGGCACGCCGTCCAGCAGTGCCGCCTGGCGGCGCGGCGCGTGGCCGTCGACGATGTCAGCCATCGCCGCCAGCGGCACCTGGCTGCCATCGGAGAGCATGATCGGGAACTGTTCAAGCTGCTGCGGCGAGGACACCGTGCCGAGCGCGCGGATCGCCTGCTCGCCGCTGCCCTGGGTGGCGCGGCCGGCGGAAAACTCGCCCTGCGAGGCCGCCAGTTGCCGCGACACATGACCGGCGCTCAGGCCGTGGGTGGCCAGCGCATCGGCGTGCAGATCGACCCGCACCTCGCGCTCGATGCCGCCGCTGCGCGCCACCCGACCGACCCCGGACACCGCGTACAGCGCCTTGGCGACCTCGTTGTCGACGAACCAGCTCAGCTCGGCCTCGCCCAGCGTGTCCGAGGCGACCACATAGGTCAGCAGGGTGCCGCCGGTGACCTCGATCTTGGCGACGATGGGTTCCTCGATGTCGGCCGGCAGATCGGTGCGCACGCGGGTCACGGCGTCGCGGACGTCGTCCAGTGCCTCGTTCAGATCCTTGTCGAGGGAGAACTCGACGAAGGTGGTGGAACTGCCTTCCACCACCACGGAAATGATCTTCTTCACCTTCGGCAGGGTGGCGATGGCGTCCTCGATCCGCCGCGTCGCCTCGGTTTCCAGTTGTCCCGGCGTTGCGCCCGGCAGGTTCACGGTGACGGTGACGCCGGGATAGGCGATGTCGGGAAAGCGCGAAACCGCCAGATACTGGAAGCCGACCAGGCCGACCGCGGTCAGCAGGATGAAGGCGAGGATCGACGGCAGCGGCCGATGGATCGACCAGGCGGAAAAATTGATGGCCATGCCGGCGTCCTTCAGCGCAGCGCCTGGACCACACGCACCCGGTCGCCATCGCCGAGGAAGCCGGCACCGCTGACCGCCACGCGCTCGCCGGCGGCGACGCCGGCACGGATTTCGATCAGGCCATCCTGACGCGCGCCGATCTCCACCCGGCGCTGGGCGACGACATCGTCCGCGCCGACGACGAATACGTAGCGGAAGCCGTCGCGTTCGACCAGGGCGGCGTCGGGCAGGGTGTCGACCGCATGCTCGCCAAGCAGCAGCTCGCCCTGCGCGTACATGCCGGCGCGCAGCCTGCCGGGCTGCGGCAGGTCGACATAGACCACGGCACTGCGGCTGGCGCGGTCCAGCGCCGGCGCGATCTGCCGCACCACGCCCGGCGTCAGCGTGCCATCGGCCGCGCGCAGCCGCGCCGGCATCCCCGGCGACACCCGCGCCAGGTCGCGCTCGCCCAGTTCCGCGCGCCATTCGATGCGGCCCTGACGGATCAGCCGCAACAGTTCCGTGCCGGCAACGACGACCTGCCCGGGCTGCACGCCGCGCCAGGAAACGACGCCGCCGTCGGGCGCGTCCAGGGTGGCGAAGCCGAGCCGCAGTTCGGCGCTTTCCCGCTGCGCCTGCGCCGCCAACAGATCGGCCTTGGCCGCTTCCGCCGCCGCCCAGGCCAGGTCGCGATCACGCGCCGGCATCAACCCGCGCTGCTGCAATTCCGTCGCCCGCGCCAGATCGGCCTCGGCCACTTTTTTCTGTGCCTGCGCCTGGGCCAGCCGTGCCTGCGCCTGCCGCAGCTCGACCTCCAGCGTGCGCCGGTCCAGCCGCAGCAGGGGCTGGCCGGCGCGCACCTCGTCGCCGACCTCGACCAGCACCTCGGCCACCCGCTGCCCGCTCAACTCCACGCCCAGCGACATCTCCTCCCAGGCGTGCAGACCACCCGCCGCCGGGATGCGCCCGGTCAGCGTCCGCGTCGTCAACTGCGCGACATCGACGCTGAGACTGGGCGCGGCGACGGCAGCGGGTTCGGTGGCGGAATCGGAACAGGCGGCAAGCAGCAGCAAAACGGAAAACGAAAGGAGATATCTCATGGGCGAGGAGGCCTTGTTCGGGGCGGCCTGGCAGGCCGTGCATTGTCGCTCAAGCCGAAGCTGTCATCGTCATTGGATGAGCTGCGACATCATGTCGCATTCCATCGGCGCTCGACGCGGTCTGAAATGGTCGGATTGCTTGCAACGGGTAATCCACCATGCGCACTGTCGTGCCGACGCTCCTCTCGCTGACCCTGCTGATCGCGGCACTTCCTGCCCTCGCCGACGATGACGATGCGCGCCGTCTGGACGCCATCGTCGTCGTCGATGCCGCGCCGGTCTCGCCGGCGACCTTCGTCCTCGACCCGAAGCAGCCGCGCCAGCCCGTGCCGGCCAGCGATGGTGCCGACTACCTGAAGACCATCCCCGGTTTCAACGCCCTTCGCAGCGGCGGCAGCAACGGTGATCCGGTGCTGCGCGGCCTTTCCGGGTCGCGGCTCAACTTGCAGGTCGGCGACGGGGCGCTGCATGGCGCCTGCCCCGCGCGCATGGACAATGCCATGTCCTACGTCGCACCGGAAACCTACGACCGCGTGGTGGTCGTGAAGGGTCCGCAGACCGTGCTTTGGGGGCCGGTCGGCTCCGCCGGCACGGTGCGCTTCGAGCGCCAGGCACCCAGCCTGGCCGAGGGCGGCGCGGCACTGTTCGACGGCAGCATGCTGCTCGGCAGCCGCGGCCGCCGTGATCAGGTCATCGACGCCAGCATCGGCACGGATGCCGTCTACGCACGGGTCAGCGCCAACCATGCCGAAGCAGACGACTACGAGGATGGCAACGGCGATGTCGTGCCATCACGCTGGATGAAATGGAATGCCGACGCCGAACTGGGCTGGATGCCCGCTGCCGACACCCGCATCGCGCTCCATCTGGGCACCGGCGATGGCGAGGCGCGCTATGCCGGACGCGGCATGGACGGCGCGCAGTTCGACCGCCGGAGCGCGGCCCTGCGCATCGAGCATGGCAATCCCGGCGGCCCGCTTTCCCATGTCGAGGTCAGCCTGTTTCATCACCACGTCGATCATGTGATGGACAACTACACCCTGCGCACGCCCGATCCGCACGGCAGCATGCCGATGCCGATGGTGACAGCGGTGGATCGGCGCAGCCAGGGTGGACGCGCCGCACTGACCTGGTCGCTGTCGGAAGTCGAAGTCATCGCCGGCCTGGACCACCAGGACAGCCGCCATCGCTCGCGCAGCGGCATGGGCGTGGATGCCCACCTCGCCCGACCATGGGTCGCCGATGCCAGCTTCGGCCAGAGCGGGGTGTTCGCCGAAGCGACTTGGGTGCCTGGTGCGCAGTCGCGCTGGGTTGGCGGCCTGCGTGCCGATCGGGTCCATGTGCGCGATTTGCGCGTCGGCACAATGACGGTGGCCAACCCCACCGCCGGGCAGCGCCGCGAAGACACCTTGCCGGCTAGCTTCCTGCGCTTCGAACGCAATTTGGCGGCCTCGCCGGCGGCTTTCCACATCGGCATCGGCCGCACTGACCGTTTCCCGGACTACTGGGAGCTATTTTCACCTGCCAACGGCCCGATGGGCTCGGTGAATGCCTTCGACGCCATCCAGCCCGAGCGTACTACCCAGATCGACATCGGCATCGACTGGCACGCCGAACGCAGCAGCTTGTGGGCTGCGTTCTATCTGGGCCGCATCGACGATTTCATCCTGTTCGACTACCGCGCGATGCATGGCGACGGACACGGCCATGATCATGGCGACCACGGTCACGATCACGGCCACGGCAGAAACAATCGGGCACGCAATGTCGATGCCCGGATCCGGGGTGCCGAACTGGGCGGCAGCCGGCAACTCGATGCGCACTGGAAGCTCAGCGCCAGCATTGCCCATGCGCGCGGCGAGAACCGCGACGATGGCCAGCCGCTGCCGCAAGTCGCGCCGCTGGAAGTACGCATCGGCCTCAACCGGGAACAGGGTGACTGGTCGTTCGGAACCCTGCTGCGCGCCGCCACCGCACAGACCCGCAGCGCGCCCGGTTTCGGCAACGTCGTCGGTCAGGATATCGGCGACAGCAAGGGCTTTGGCGTGTTCTCGATCAACACCGCCTATCGCCTGGCCGATCATTGGCGGCTCAGTGCCGGCATCGACAACCTGTTCGACCGCGCCTACAGCGAGCACCTCAACCTGGCCGGCGACAGCGGCTTCGGCTATCCGGCCGATCCGCTGCGGATCAACGACCCGGGACGCACGCTGTGGCTGAAACTGGACTGGCGCCATTGACGACGCCGCTGCGTGCCGGGAGGCCTGGCGCTCGCAGCGGGGCTTTGCGCATTGACTCAGTGGCGGTCGTGATCGTCATCGGCGGGCGCGGCGGCACCGTCGCGGTCATGGGCGTCGATGGTGGCGATATCGAAATCGAGACCGCCGCAGGCATCCAGCGTCAGCGTGGTGGCGATGCCGCCGGCGGTATCGACCTGCGGACGGAACAGCATGAAGTGCAGGCCGCCGCGCTCGAGTTCCACCGTTTCGCCGGCCGGCACCACCAGTTCCTTCAGCGGACGCATGCGCATCATGCCGTCCTTCTCGAACATCTCGTGGATCTCCACCGCGCCGAAGGCAGGCGATGATGCGCCGCGGATGACCACCGCCTCGCTGCCGGGGTTGTGCAAACTGGCGTAACCGGCGCGGACGCGGGCACTGGGGGGCGCATCGCCGATCTGGGCATGGCTGATGTCGAGCCGGCAATCGGCATCTGGTGCGGCGGCCATCAGCAGCAGGGCGAGCGTGGTCGGGAACATGGAATCACTCCTGTGGGTTGCGTTCGGGGCCGGGTCGCTTGGCCAGTTTGCGTTGCAGGGTGCGGCGATACATGCCGAGCAGACGGGCAGCGGCAGAGATGTTACCGCCGCTGTCCTGAAGCGCCTGCTGGATGTGCTCCCACTCCAGCCGACGCAGTGGCGTCATGCCGGCGCTGTCGCGGCCGGCGTTGCCGGACGCCGGCGAGCCCTCACCGGCCTTGCCGCCCAGCGCACGGAGAATGGCGTCGGCACTGGCGGGCTTGGGCAGGTAATCGTCGGCACCCCGCTTGATCGCCTCGACGGCGGTGGCGACGCTGGCATAGCCGGTGACGAGGATGATCCGCATGTCCGGCCGCAGTGCGCGCAGCGGCGCAATCAGCGAAAGGCCGGAATCGCTTCCCAGTTTCAGATCCAGCAGGGCGAAGTCGGGCGGCTGGCTGCTCGCCGCTGCCGCCAGCGCCGTCCTCGCATCGGGCGCGATGATGCAATCGTGGCCACGTCGCGCCAGGCTGCGTTGCAGGGTGCGCAGGTACAGCGCATCGTCATCGACCAGAAGCCCTCTCATGCCGAGGCAGTCTGCAGCGGCAGGCTGAAATGGACACGCGTACCCGATGGGTGCCCGGCTGCCATGCCCAGATGTCCGCCCAGCCGTTCCACCGTGGCATGGGACAGCGCAAGGCCGAGACCGAGGCCGGCGGGTTTGCTGCTGTGGAACAGGCTGGGCGGCAGGAAAGGACGCTCGGGTTCGGATGCCGGTCCTTCGTCGCGGATTTCCGCGTGCAGCCACTGCGCCCGGATCGACATCGCCAGATGGACCCGGCGCGAGCCGGCCGCCTCGCTGGCGTCGGCGGCATTGTTCAACAGGGCCTGCAGCAGATGGCCGACGGCGGGTTCCACCCGGGTGTCGCCGGGCAGGCGCAGGTCGCGCGTCAGCTCGATGGCCGGTCGCACCAGTTGCCAGTGTTCGATCACCTTGGCCAGTTCGACCTGTCGCTGGTCAGGTCCGTTTGCCGGCTGCGCCAGCTCGCGCACACGATCACGGCACTGATCGACCAGTTGCCGCATCACGACGCGATCCTCCGCGGACAGCGGCAGCTCGCCATCGGTCTCGTCCAGCATCAGCATCAGCGTTGCCAGCGGCGTGTTCAGTTCGTGTGCGACCGAGGCGGCGTGCGTGGCCAGGGCAAGGATGCCCTCGCTGCGGGCGAAGCGCTCGCGCAATTCGGCGATTTCGTGCTCCTGCCGCTGCCGGATGCCGCGCATGCGGCCGAAGAAGAACACCACCACCGCGACCGAGAGCAGGAAGTTCGCCGCCATGCCGCCCAGATGCAGATCGAACAGACCGGCCACGCCGCCGTGCACATGCGGCAGGGGCGTCGCGAACAGCGCCGAAAGCAGATAGCCGACCACCGCCAACGCCGCCACGATGCCGCCCTGGCGCGCCGGCAGCGCCAGGGCGGCCAGTGCGATGGGCAGCAGGAACAGCGAGCCGAACGGATTGTTCAGGCCGCCGCTGAAGGCGACCATCCAGGCCAGTACCACGATGTCCACAGCCAGATGCAACACCGTCTCGGCCGGATGCGTCCGCCCGCGGCGTATGCGCCACACCGCCCAGACATTGAAAAGCGCCAGCAGCGCCACGCCCGCCCACAGCGGCAGGGTGTCGAGCGGCACATGCATCGGTCCGGCGACCAGCCAGATGGTCAGCGCCTGGCCGATCACCGCGAAGCCGCGAAGCATGGCCAGCAGGCGCAGGAATGAAAGACGGGCGAGGCTGTCCATGGGCGATCAAGGGTAGCCTCACAGACCTGTATGTCCCTGCGACACAATGACGCAGGGCAAGGTGCCCCGACACCGGCGGCGAGCGCTACTTGCGCGCCCGGTTGACCTCACGCAGCCAGGCGAACAGGCCCTGCCAGTCGGCCTGATGGGCACGGACGGCTTCGGAGTGGTAGTCGAACAGGCTCTTGCCGAGTCCGCACAGCAGGGCGTAGGCCTGGGCGTCGCGCAAGGTGGCGACCAGCGGCTCCGGCCAGTCGCGCAGTTGCTCGAAGGCGCGGGCGCTGGCGCTGGTCCACGGCTTGGCGCGATTGCCGACCAGGCCGACCCGGACCCGACGACGACGGATGCGGGCATGGCCGGCCAGGGCGTCGAGGAAGCCGCGGCTGGCGTCGAGGTCGAACACCGAGGGCAGCACCGGCACGACGATGGCGTCGACGCGCTCGATGGCGGCGTCCAGCGAATCGACGCTGGCACCGGCCGGCGCGTCGATGATCAGCCGCTGCGTGTCGGCCGGGATGCGCTCGGTCCAGCGCCGGCGGGTGGCGTCCAAGGTCAGCGGCGACGGCAGGCCATGGCTGGCACGGCGCTCGGCCCAGCGCGTCGCCGAGCGCTGCGGATCGGCATCGGCCAGCACGCTGCGCTTGCCGGCCAGCGCGAAGTAGGCGCACAGGTGGGTCGCGATGGTGGACTTGCCGCAGCCGCCCTTGCTGCTCGCCACGAGGATGGAAAGCATGGTTCCGCCGGGTTGGAGCCTGAGCGGCAATCTACACCGACCCGGCGCGGCGGTCACCTGTCGGGCGCGTCGCCGGATTGTCGTTCCGACTGCGACGCGGCAGCGTTTGCGGCAGCGCACCATTCTGTGTTTAAGTCGGAACCAGAGCCGCCGCCCGTCCAGACATTACGCATCCGATCCGGCGATGCGGCGGCGATCCGCCGCCCTTTGCCAGACCGGGAACGCGTATGACGGAGACCCCGCGCCGCAGCCTCCACGAGCCGCGATTCGAGCGCGACAGTTGCGGCTTCGGGCTGATCGCCCAGCTCGACGCGCGGCCCAGTCGCTGGTTGGTCGACACCGCCATCGAGTCGCTGGCGCGGATGAATCATCGCGGAGCGGTGGCCGCCGACGGCCTGACCGGCGATGGCTGCGGCATCCTGATCCATCGTCCCGACGCCTACCTGCGCGCCGTCGCTAGTGAAGCCGGACTGCGCCTGGGCAGCCAGTTCGCGGTCGGCCACCTGTTTTTGCCGCACGCGGCACAGGCCGCGCAGCGTTGTCGCGAAACGCTGACGGCGACACTGGACAGCGCCGGCATCGATGTCGCCGGCTGGCGGCCGATGCCGCTGGACGCGTCGGTCTGCGGCGACACCGCCCGCGCCAGCCTGCCGCAGGTCGAGCAGGTCTTCGTCCGCCCGCGCGCCGGCATGGATCGCGGCAGTTTCGAACGCGGCCTGTTCCTCGCCCGCCGTCGCGCCGAACGCCGGTTGGCCGACTGCGCGGAGTTCTACGTCGCCAGCCTGTCCGCCGCCAGCGTCGCCTTCAAGGGCATGGTGCTGCCGGAGCGCCTGCCGGCGCTGTATCCCGACCTGGCACGGCCGGACATGGCGTCCTGCTCGGTGCTGTTCCACCAGCGCTTCTCCACCAATACCGCGCCGCAATGGCGGCTGGCGCAGCCGTTCCGCCTGCTCGCCCACAACGGCGAAATCAACACTATCCAGGGCAACCGCAACTGGATGCGCGCCCGCGCCCACACCTGGCGCACGCCGCTGTTCGACCTGCGCGAGCTCGATCCGCTGGTCAGCATGGAAGGCTCCGACTCGCAAAGCCTCGACAACGCGCTGGAAGCGCTGCTGGCCGGCGGCATGGACGTGTTGCAGGCGCTGCGCATCCTGATCCCGCCGGCCGGCCACGCGCTGGAACAGCTCGACCCCGACCTCGCCGCCTTCTACGAGTACTACGCCCTGCACTCCGAGCCCTGGGACGGCCCGGCCGGCATCGTCTTCTGCGACGACCGCTACGCCGGCTGCACGCTGGACCGCAACGGTCTGCGCCCGGCGCGCTGGATGCTGACCGGAGACCGTCACCTGACCATCGCCTCGGAGGCCGGCGTCTGGGATTGCCCGGCCGACCAGGTGGTGGCCAAGGGCCGGCTCGGACCCGGCGAGATGCTGGCGGTGGACCTGTATCGCGGCGAATTGCTCGACAACGCCGCCATCGACCGCCTCAACGCCGGCCGCGCGCCGTTCAAGCGCTGGCTGAAGGCCGGCGTCGAATACATCGTCTCCGAACTGATCGACCCGGCGCTGGCCGCCGAGCCGTTCGACGCCGATACGCTCAAGCGTTTCCAGAAGCGCTTCCAGTTGACCCGCGAGGAGCGCGAAACCGTGCTGCGCACGCTGGCCGAGAGCGAGGCCGAGGCCATCGGCTCGATGGGCGACGACATTCCGACCGCGGTGATGTCGAGCCAGCTGCGGCCGCTGTACGACCACTTCCGCCAGGCCTTCGCCCAGGTCACCAATCCGCCCATCGATCCGTTGCGCGAAGGGCTGGTGATGTCGCTGGCGACGCAGATCGGCCGCGAGGGCAACCTGTTCGAACTGTCGGCGGAAAACGCCCGCCAGGTGATCCTCAACTCGCCGATCCTTTCCCAGCGCAAACTGCGCCGCATCCTGGCGCTGGAACAGATCGCCGACGCGCACGCCCGGCTGGAGCTGTATCAACGTCCGGACGAGGACCTGCAACAGGCATTGCGCCGCCTGCAGGGCGAAGCCGAGGAAGCGGTGCGCGCCGGCGCGGTCCTGCTGCTGCTCTCCGACCGCTATCCGCCCGACGCGGCGACGCCGGCCGTGCACGCCCTGCTCGCCACCGGGGCCGTCCATCGGCATCTGGTCGAGGCCGGCCTGCGCTGCGACTGCAACCTGATCGTCGAGACCGGCAGCGCCCGCGACCCGCACCACTTCGCCTGCCTGATCGGCTTCGGTGCCACCGCGGTGTATCCCTATCTCGCCTACCAGACCCTGTTCGACATGGGCCGCAGCGGTCTGATCCGCGGCCACGACGGCGAGCAGACCGAGCTGGGCCGCAGCTATCGGCGCGGCATCAAGAAGGGCCTGCTGAAGATCCTTTCCAAGATGGGCATCAGCACCATCGCCAGCTATCGCGGCGCGCAACTGTTCGAGATCGTCGGCTTGGCCGACGAGGTGGTCGACCTCTGCTTTCGCGACACGCCGTCGCGGATCGGCGGTGCCGGCTTCGCCGCGTTGCAGGCCGACGCCCGCCAGCTCGCCGCCGTCGCGGCCGACGACATCCTGCCGCTCGATCCCGGCGGCCTGCTCAAGGTGATGCACGGCGGCGAGTTCCACATGTACAACCCGCAGGTGGTGCAGGGCCTGCAACGCGCCGTGCGCAGCGGCGAGTGGGCGCACTGGCGCGCGTACGCGGACAGCGTCAACCAGCGCCCGCCTTCGGCGCTGCGCGACCTGCTCGACATCGTTCCGCTCGGCCCGCCGGTCGCGCTGGAGGAAGTCGAACCGGTCGAGGCCATCCTGGCCCGCTTCGATTCCGCCGGCATGAGCCTGGGCGCGCTGTCGCCCGAGGCCCACGAGGCGCTGGCCATCGCCATGAACCGGCTTGGCGGACGCAGCAATTCCGGTGAGGGCGGCGAGGATCCGGCCCGCCACGGCAGCGAGAAGCGCAGCAAGATCAAGCAGGTCGCCTCCGGCCGCTTCGGCGTAACGCCGGAGTATCTGGTCAACGCCGAGGTGTTGCAGATCAAGATCGCCCAGGGTGCCAAGCCCGGCGAAGGCGGCCAGTTGCCCGGCCACAAGGTCGACGAGACCATCGCCCGGCTGCGCTACGCCAAACCCGGCATCGGCCTGATCAGCCCGCCGCCGCACCACGACATCTACTCCATCGAGGATTTGGCGCAACTGGTGTTCGATCTCAAGCAGATCAACCCGCAGGCGCTGGTCTCGGTGAAGCTGGTCGCCCACGCCGGCATCGGCGCCATCGCCGCCGGCGTCGCCAAATGCTATGCCGACCTGGTCACCATTTCCGGCCACGATGGCGGCACCGGGGCGAGCCCGATATCGTCGATCCGCTACGCCGGCGCGCCGTGGGAACTGGGCCTGGCGGAAGCGCAGCAGACCCTGCGCCGCAACGGCCTGCGGCAGTCGTTGCGGGTGCAGGTGGACGGCGGCTTCAAGACCGGCCTCGATGTCATCAAGGGTGCCCTGCTCGGTGCCGAGAGCTTCGGCTTCGGCACCGCGCCGATGATCGCCCTGGGCTGCAAATACCTGCGCATCTGCCACCTCAACAACTGCGCCACCGGCATCGCCACGCAGGATCCGCGCCTGCGCGAAGGCCACTTCGACGGCCCGCCGGAGCGGGCGATGAACTTCTTCCGCTTCGTCGCCGAGGAAACCCGCCATTGGCTGGCCGGCATGGGCGCGCGCCGCCTCGAAGACATCATCGGCCGCAGCGACCTGCTCGCCCCGCGCGCCGCCGCCAGCGCCCGCCAGCGCGGTCTCGACTTCGGCCGCCTGCTGTCCAGCGATGGCCTGGTCGGAGACAGCCCGCGCTTCTGCGTCACGCCGAGCAACCCGCCGCGCGACGCCGGTGCCCTGAATGCGCGCCTGCTCGCTGACATGGGCGCAGCCATCGAGCACGGCAGCGGCGGCGAATTCCATTACCGCATCGCCAACCATGATCGCTCGGTCGGTGCCGGCGTCTCCGGTGCCATCGCCCGCCGCTGGGGCAACCTCGGCATGGCGCAGACGCCGATCAGCGCGCACTTCGAAGGCACCGCCGGGCAGAGCTTCGGCGTCTGGAACGCCGGCGGCCTGCACCTGATCCTGCGCGGCGACGCCAACGACGGCGTCGGCAAGGGCATGGCCGGCGGATGCATCGTCATCGCCCCGCCGGCGGGCGCACGCTTCGACAGCCAGCATGCCGCCATCCTCGGCAACGCCTGCCTGTACGGCGCCACCGGCGGTGAACTGTTCGCCGCCGGCCGCGCCGGCGAACGCTTCGCCGTGCGCAACTCCGGTGCCATCGCCGTCGTCGAGGGTGCCGGCCACCATTGCTGCGAATACATGACCGGCGGCATCGTCGCCGTGCTCGGCCGCACCGGGCCGAACTTCGGTGCCGGCCTGACCGGCGGCTTCGCCTACGTGCTCGACCTCGACCGCGACTTCGTCGACCGCTACAACCACGAACTGGTCGACATCACCCGCCTCTCGCCCGAGGGCATGGAGCACAACATCCAGCACCTGCGCTCGCTGATCGCCCGCCACATCGAGATGACCGCCAGCGCCTGGGGCCAGCGCCTGCTGGACGAGTTTCGTGACTACGTCGGCAAGTTCTGGCTGGTGAAGCCGAAGGCGGCGAGTCTGGCGTCGCTGGTGGATGCGTTGCGGAGGGCGGCGTGATGGGTTTGGCGGGTTTTTTGATGGGTGGGGGGTGGCGTCTTTCGCCTGACTTGGGGTTGTTGCCTGGACGCAGCGCGCGGCATCCCTCGCCTGACATGGCGTTGTCGCAGGGGTTTCGTCCGCCTCGGCGGCGGCCGAGTCACTTTCTCTTGAGTGGCCAAGAGAAAGTAACCAAAGAGAAGGCCACCCCGGCACCGCGCATCGCTTGCGGAGCAAGCGATGTTCCCTGCGTTGCTCGGCGCGGTGCAGGGGATTTGAACGTCAAGAGCCACAGCCAAAGCCAAAGCCAGTGGTCACAGGGTGTCCCGCTTCTGAAGCGCCGGAATCCTCCTCACCCGTTCGCGCTGAGGTATCGAAGCGTATGCCTGAACGCTTCAGTACACCGCATGCGTACTTGCCTGGAACTTACTCAAGGATCAGCGCGTCGGGGAACGCGCTTCGATACCTCAGCGCGAACGGGTGTGGGGGATTTCAAGCATCTGTCGGCTCCACCGCTTCGCGGCTTGAGCCGACCTACACGGGCTTCGGCTGTGGCTCTTCGCTTTCCCACCCGTCATCCGCGCCGAGCAACGCAGCCGGCTTCGGGGAAAAGGCGCGAATGTTCGAGCGCATGGATGCGCGAGTCCGTGCCGGCCCGAAGGCGGCGAGTAGCGCAGGGCACCGTTGCCGCTGTGCGGCAACGGCGCGATGCCCGGGTCGCCATCTCTTTGCCTCCTTTCTCTTGGCGACTCAAGAGAAAGGAGGTCGGCCGCCGCCGAGGCGGACGAAACCCGGCGACAACACAACAGCCAGGCGAGTGAAGCAACAACGCCCCCAGTAAAAGACGCCCAAAAGGACGCCAATGTCCACCATCTTCCAATTCCTCAACCTCCCCCGCCGCCTCCCCCGCGAGTTGCCGGTTGCGGTGCGGCTGGACGGCTGGAGCGAGATCTACGGCCATTTCGAGCAATCCGAGGCGGTGGCGCAGGCGGAGCGTTGTCTGGATTGCGGCAATCCTTATTGCGAGTGGAAGTGTCCGGTACACAACTACATCCCGAACTGGCTGAAGCTGGTGCAGGAAGGCCGTTTGTTCGAGGCGGCAACGCTGGCGCACGAGACCAACCCGCTGCCGGAAATCTGCGGCCGGGTGTGTCCGCAGGATCGGTTGTGCGAGGGCGATTGCACGCTCAATGACGGCTTTGGCGCGGTCACCATCGGGGCGGTGGAGAAGTACATCGTCGATGAGGCGTTCCGCCAGGGCTGGCGTCCGGATCTGTCCGGGGTGCGGCCGAGCGGCAAGCGGGTCGCGGTGATCGGGGCCGGGCCGGCCGGGCTGTCGGCGGCGGATCGGCTGGCGCGGCGCGGCATCGCGGCGCAGGTGTTCGACCGCTACGAGGAGATCGGCGGCCTGCTCAGCTTCGGCATCCCGCCGTTCAAGCTGGAGAAGGAAGTGATCGCGACGCGGCGGCAGGTGCTGGAGGCGATGGGCGTGCGCTTCCATCTTGGCGTCGAGGTCGGCCGCGATGTCGCCTTCGCCGGGCTGCTGCGCGATTTCGACGCCGTGTTCGTCGCCACCGGGGCCTACGCTTTCGTCGATGGCGGCCTGCCGGGGCAGGATCTGCCTGGCGTGATGGCGGCGTTGCCGTTCCTGGTCGCCAACGCGCGCCGCCTGCTCGGCAGCGGGCCGGCCGATGATCCGGCGCTGGACCTGCGCGGCCGCCACGTGGTGGTGCTGGGCGGCGGCGACACGGCGATGGACTGCGTGCGCACGGCGCGGCGGCTGGGCGCTGCGACGGTGCGCTGCGTCTATCGTCGCGACGAGGCCAGCATGCCGGGCTCGCGGCGCGAGGCGAAGAATGCCCGCGACGAGGGCGTCGAGTTCCTGTTCAACCGGCAGCCGCTGGCCATCGTCGGCGAGGGCGCGGCGCGCGGCGTGCGGGTGGTCGAAACCCGGCTCGGCGCGGCCGACGGCAGCGGCCGGCGGGCGGCGCAGGCGATTGCGGGCAGCGAGCAGGTGATCGACGCCGACGTGGTGATCCTGGCGTTCGGCTTTCGCCCCAGCCCGCCTGCCTGGCTGGCCGAGCAGGGCGTCGAACTGGAAGCCGACGGCCGCGTCCGGGTTGGCGTGGCGCGGCCGTACCAGACCTCGCAGCCGAAGATCTTTGCCGGCGGCGACAACGTGCGCGGTGCCGATCTCGTGGTCACCGCCGTGCACGATGGCCGCGAGGCCGGCGAGTCGATTGCGCGGATGCTGCTCGAACCGGCCTGATCAGCCTGCGGGCGCGGTTCAACCCCTCGTCGCGGGTTTCCGCGATAATCCATGCGCGCAGCCGGCCTCGTCGCCGGACGCGTCGCCCCCTCACCGGCAGCAAGGCAGGCATGACCGACTCTAGCGCCGTCCACTTCGACCGCGTCACCCTCAAGCGCGGCCATCGCACGATCCTCGCCGACGCCACGATGCGCCTGCCGCAGGGCAAGGTGACCGCCGTGGTCGGCCCCAGCGGTGCCGGCAAATCGACCCTGCTCTACGCACTGAGCGGCGAGCTGGCACCCAGCGACGGCGTGCTGACCGTGCTCGGCCAGCGCATGCCGCGACCGAGCGCGCGCGAGCTGTTCGCCCTGCGCCGCCGGATGGGCGTGCTGTTGCAGGGCAACGGCCTGCTCACCGACCTCGACGTGTTCGAGAACGTCGCCCTGCCGGTGCGCATGCACACCGATCTGCCGGAGCCGGTGCTGCGCGAACTGGTGTCGATGAAGCTCAACGCGGTCGGCCTCGCCGAAGCCGCCGAACTGATGCCGCAGGAGTTGTCCGGCGGCATGGCGCGACGGGTGGCGATTGCCCGCGCGCTGGCGCTCGACCCGCCGCTGATGCTGTATGACGAGCCGCTGTCCGGCCTCGATCCGATTGCCTGCGGCGTCATCCTCGACCTGATCCGTCGCCTCAACGACAGTCTCGGCCTGACCAGCATGGTGATCACCCACCACGTCACCGAGACGCTGGCGATGGCCGACCACGCCGTCGTCGTGGCCAACCACGGCATCGCCTACGAGGGCCCGCCGACCGGGCTGGCCGAGGCCACCGATCCGCTGCTGCGGCAGTTCCTCGACGGCCAGCCCGACGGCCCCATCGGTTTCGACTATCGGCGTCAGCGCCAGGGAGGCCAGCGTGGCTAAGTGGCTTGCTTCGCTGGGCCGCATCGGCCTGTTCCAGTGGCGCGTGCTGCGGGCGACCGATCTGCGTCGCGGCCAGTTGGGCGACATCGCCCGCCAGCTCTACACCGTCGGCGCGCGCTCGCTGCCGATCGTCGCCGTCGGCGGGCTGTTCGTCGGCCTGGTGATCTCCCTGCAGGGCTACCGCGCGCTGGAAACCATCGGTGCCGGCAGCGCGCTCGGCACCGCCATCGGCATCCCGCTGTATCGCGAGCTCGGCCCGGTGCTGGCGGCGATCCTGTTCTGCGGCCGCGCCGGGTCGTCGATGGCGGCGGAACTGGGCCTGATGCGCGCCACCGACCAGATCACCGCGCTGTCGATGATGGCCATCGATCCCATCGGCAAGGTGGTCGCGCCGCGCTGGCTGGCCGCCTTCATCAGCGTGCCCCTGCTGACCGCCGTGTTCTGCGCCTTCGCCATCCTCGGCGGCTACCTGCAGGCGGTCTGGGCGCTGGGCATCGACGCCGGCTTCTTCTGGAGCTCGCTGCAGAACTCGGTCGACCTCGCCGAGGACTTCGGCCAGTGCTTCGTCAAGGCCGGTTTCTTCGGCGTCGCCACCGCCCTGGTCTCCACCTATGTCGGCTACCACGCCGAACCGACCATCGAAGGCACCTCCATCGCCACCACGCGCTCGGTGGTACACGGCTCGCTGATGGTGCTGTTCCTCGACTTTTTGCTGACCGCAACACTCTATTAGTGATTGGGATTCGGGATGGGTGATTGAGAAGCGCTTCGAATCACCAATAACGAATAACGAATAACCGCCCGGAGGGCTCCATGAACTTCAAACTCGAACTGACCGTCGGTGCCTTCATCGTGATGGGGTTTGCCTGCGCGCTGGTGCTGGCGTTTGCGTCGACCAATTCCGCCGACCGGCTCGGCTTCGGCGGCGGCACCTACGAGGTGGTGGCGCGCTTTTCCAACACCGGCGAGCTGAAGCCGCGGGCGCCAGTGAAGATCGCCGGGGTGAAGGTCGGCGAGGTGTCCGAGCTGACGCTGGACCCGGATCGCTTCGAGGCGGTCGCCAAGCTGCGCATCAGCCATGAGGCCGGCGAGCTGCCGGCCGACACCTCCGCCGGCATCTTCACCTCCGGTTTGCTCGGCGAGCGCTATATCGGTCTGATGCCGGGCGGCGATCCGCAAGCGCTGGCGGATGGCGACGAGATCGTGCTGACCCAATCCGCCGTGGTGCTGGAGCAACTGATCGGCAAGTACCTGTTCGGCGGCGCCGAAGGCGGCGCTGGCAGCAATCCCTGAACCACCGGAGATCCTCCATGCTGATCCGCTTCGTTCTCGCATCGCTGCTCGCCGGGCTGGCGCTGTCCGCCACGGCGCAGGACACGCCGGGCGCCCTGGTCGAGGCGCGCACCAAGGCGGTGGTCTCGACGCTGGCCGCGCAGCGCGCCGAGTTCCGCGCCGACCCGGCCAAGCTGTCGGCCTATGTCCGCGAACAGCTCGAAACCCTGTTCGACCGCGAATATTCCGCCCGCCTGGTGCTGGCCCGCCACGCCCGCAGCGCCAGCGAGGCGCAGATCACCGCCTTCGCCGATGCGCTGACCGAAAACCTGCTGCGCCGCTACGGCGACGCCCTGCTCGAAGTGGAGGGCGACCTCGGCGTCAGGATCCGCGCCGAAACGCCGCTGCGCGACGGCAAGATGATGCGGGTCAGCTCGGAAATCACCCGCCCCGGCCAGCCCTCGGTGCCGATCGACTACCTGTTCGCGCGCTCGGCCGACGGCTGGCGCGTGTTCGACGTGATCGTCGAGGGCGTCTCCTACGTGCAGACCTACCGCGCCCAGTTCGACGCCCTGCTGCGCACGCGGACGCTGGACGAGGTGACCCGCGGCCTGGTCGAGGGGACGGTCAGTGTCGACGAGTGAGGACACGCTGCGCCTGAGCGGCGCGCTGGACGCCGCCGGTGCCGCCGCCGCCTGGCCGCAACTGGCCGCGCGCGCGCGCCACGCCGCGCGCATCGACCTGTCCGAAGTGACCGGCATCGACTCCTCCGGCGTAGCCCTGGTGCGCTGTCTGCGCGAACTGGTGCGGGCCGCCACCGGCACCGCACCGCCGGTGGTGGGCATGCCGGCACGCTATGCGCAGATCTGTCTTGCCCATCGTCTCGACGCCGGCGGAGACCTGCCCGCATGAAGCCACTGATCCGCCCGAGCCTGTCGGCCCTGCTGCTGGCACTGTGCGTCGCCTGCGGCGCGGCGCTGGCGCAGACCGAAACCGAGCCTGTCGACGCCGGCGTCGAATCCGCCGGGCGCAGCATCGAAGAGATCCTCCCCGCCGCCGACGACAACGATCCCTGGGAGCGCTTCAACCGCCCCATGTTCCGCCTCAACAGCACCCTGGACCGCATCCTGCTGCGCCCTTCGGCGGTGGTCTATACGCGCGTCACGCCGCGCATCGTGCGGCGCGGGGTGAGCAACTTCTTCGACAACCTGCGCGAGCCGCTGACCTCGGTCAACCTGCTGTTGCAGGGCCGCCCGGGCCGGGCCGCCGGATCGCTGGGCCGGTTCCTGCTGAACTCCACGCTCGGCGTCGCCGGCATCCTCGATCCGGCCACCCATGCCGGCATTCCCGACCACGACCAGGACTTCGGCCAGACCCTGCACCGCTGGGGCTGGAAGCGCTCGCGCTACGTGGTGCTGCCGCTGTTCGGGCCGGCCACGGTGCGCGACGGAATCGGCAAGGGCATCGCCAGCCGCGCCAGCCCGGTGTCCTGGCTGGCCGAGGAACACGGCGCGGAATACAGCGTGCTGTACGGCCTCGACGCCCGCGCGCGCGGGCTGTCGGCGGACAGCTTCCTGCGCGGCGGTGGCGACGAGTACCTGCTGATGCGCGAAGCCTACCTGCAATACCGGCGCTGCCAGTTGATCGACTGCTCGGACATGCTGCCCGACTACCTGCTGCCGGACTACGAGTTCGAGTTGCCCGACATCGACGCCCTGCGCAACCGCTGAGCGTGTACCCTGCCCGGCGGTCGACCGCGTTCGGAGAGTCAACAATGAATACCACGCCGCCGGTGAGCCGCGAACAGGCCGAAGAGGCCGTCCGCACCCTGTTGCGCTGGGCCGGCGAGGATGTCGGCCGGGAAGGTCTGCTGGACACCCCGCGCCGCGTCGTCGACGCCTATGGCGACTGGTTTTCCGGCTACGCCGAAGACCCGGCCGAGTACCTGCGCCGCACCTTCGAGGAAGTCGCCGGCTACGACGAGATGATCGTGCTGCGCGACATCGAGTTCGAGTCGCACTGCGAGCACCACATGGCACCGATCATCGGCCGTGCCCACGTCGGCTACCTGCCGGAGGGCAAGGTAGTCGGCATCAGCAAGCTGGCCCGCGTGGTGGAAGCCTACGCCCGCCGCTTCCAGGTGCAGGAAAAGATGACCGCGCAGATCGCCCATTGCATCGGCGAAGTGCTGCACCCGCGCGGCGTCGCCGTGGTCGTCGAGGCCGTGCATCAGTGCATGACCACGCGCGGCGTGCACAAGACCGGCGTCAGCATGGTCACCAGCCAGATGCTCGGTCTGTTCCGCGAGGACGCGCGCACCCGCAGCGAGTTCCTCGAACTGGTGCGCGGCCAGCGCTGACGGCCGGGCGACTGGCCCAAGCGCTGCTCCCGACAGGAAGGAAAGCCGCCAAGCTGTGACGCGGCGCAATGCCGGACCCGGCGGCGGCTGTCGTATCATCGCGCGTTCGGTCGCCCACTGGCCGGCACTCCTGGAGTCCCCCGCGATGAAGAACCTGTGGCGCTTTTCCCTGCTGTCGGCCCTCTCCCTGGCCGCCGCGACGACGCTGGCGGCGACGCCCGACCGCTATTCGCCGCCGGATGCCGAGGCCGAGGCGGTCGAACAGATCTGGACCGTCGATGGCGGCGAGATGCGCCTGCGCTTCAACGACAGCCTGCTCGACCTGTTCGGCGTGCGCGCCGAGTTCAGCACCGCCGTGCGTGACACCACGCTCAGCGAACACTACGCGGTATTCCCGGTGCTGCTGTCCGAAGGCCTGCGCTTCAACGCGCCGGAGGCCAGCTTCGACCGCTTCACCGACGGCGGCCTGCGCCTGCGCGGCGGCTTCACCCTGCATCTGCCGGACGGCGCGCGGATCGACCTGCGCGACGCCCTGCTGCGCCCCAATGCCGACAACCCGGTGCGCCTGGACGTGATCGGTGCCGACGGCCAGACCTGGGTCTACATCGACCACCTGATGTACAAATTCGTCGACGACCATCAGGGCTTCCACGTCCGCACCGCCGACCTGCGCGCCAGCGCCGCGCTGGGCAAGCGCCTGGATGCGAAGGAAATCGTCGACGCCTACATCGGCGAACTGCGCATGGACCTCGCGGTGCGCGGCAAGAGCCGCGAGTTCACGGTGGATCCGAAGAGCGTCCTCGGCGGCCCCAACTTCCATGGCGACGCCCATCCCGCCGGCGGCACCTACATCGCCGACGTGCTGATGGAAAGCTACAGCATGTCGTTCAGCCGTTGCCGCCGTTCCAACGGCACCACCAATGGCTGCGACGGTGCCGGGCCGGACGATGGCGAAGTGGTGTTCACGCCCTCGGCGACGCTGCGCAACAGCGACACCGACCGCACCGCCGACGTCCCCTGGTACCAGAAGTTCACCACCAGCCCGCACAGCTATCCCTATCCGGGCAACGACCAGCATCCCTACCTGATCTGGAACCTGTACCGGATCGTCGACGATCAGCTCGAACAGATTGCCGCTTCCGGCGTCAAACACGCCTTCCTGACCATCAATTCCGGTTGCGCGCCGGGCGCCTACACCGGCAACGGCCACATCCTCGGCCGCCGCTGCGGCGATACCTACGGCACCGGCAACAACGACGCCGTCGGCGACCTCGGCCCGCGCCACGAAATCCTGCCCGGCGGCGGCATCTGGGGCCGCTGCCGCTCGATCTTCGACACCAACTGTGACGGCAACGCCAACAGCGTGCCGAGCTGCTCCGGCGCGTCCCCCGGCTGCTACGCCAACCGCCTGGTGGTGCGCGAGTCGCAGATGCTGGTACCGGGTGCGACGTTCTGGTCCGAGTCCTGGTACATCGTCCAGGACGACGTCGACATCTACAACACGATGGGCCGCCGCAGCATGTCCCCGGCACCCGGCGGCACCGGCTGGACGACGGGTTCGCAGAGCGCGATGGCGCGCGGACCGGTGATCAATGCCTGGGTCGACCCGGTCGCCCATCCGGCGCGCAACATCGAGCTGGTGGATCGCTACGACGTGGCGGTCGACGGCAGCAGCCCGCCGGTGTCGGTGACCGGCCACGTCCGCGTCGCGGTCAAGGTGAAGCCGCTGGCCGCCTGCCCGGCCGGCCTCTCCGGCGTCTGCCATCGCTACGACTACGCGGTCAACAATTTCGACTACGCCCGCTCGCAGCTCAGCGGCCAGCGGCCCAACCTCGAAGTGACCCATGCGCGCGGCTTCGACCGTTTCCGCATCGCCCTGCCGGCCGGTGCCCAGGCGGTCGCCGAGGCCGGCGTCCACTTCGCCGACATCGACCTCGACCCGAGCAACGACTGGGCCGTGTCGATCAGCGCCGACCACATCGAATGGAGCGCCGACCGCACCTCCACCATGCTCGACTGGGGCAAGCTGTACCGCTTCAGTTTCGTCAGCAACAGCGCGCCCGGCACGGATGCGACGGTGACGGTGGAACTGCGTCCGGTGGACAGCACCGCGCCGGCCCTGATCGGCAACATGGTCGGCCCCGGCAGCGACCCACGGGTCATTTACCTCAACGGCTTCGAAGGCTGAGGCCATGCAGCGACTGACCGCCACCAGTCTGCTGCTCGTCCTCGGTCTCGCGCTGGGCCTGTCTGCCGCCTCCCGTGCCGACATCAGCGGCAGCGTGGTCGACGATGTCGACGGCGCGCCGCTGGCCGGTGCCCTGGTCAGCGTCCGCGCCCGCCCGGACATCGCGCCGGTGTTCAGCGCCGGCGACGGCAGTTTCGTGCTGCCGATGGCGGAGAAGGACATCTTCGAGGTCGCCGCCGCCATCGCCTACGACCCCGACGCGACAGTCAACTACCTGACCCAGGCGCAGCAGGCCTTCGACGGGATGAGCGGCATCGAACTGCGCCTGCCGCGCCTGCCGAGCGCGCAGAACGCCAGCTACCAGCCGCCCGCCGCCGGCGATTTCTGCGTCGCCTGCCACAGCGACTACTACAACCGCTGGTCCAGCTCGCGCCATGCCGGTGCCGGCATCAACCCCTGGGTGCTGGACCTGTATTCCGGCGACGGCACGCCCAGCGGCAGCGCCGGCTACGTTTTCCTCGATACCCACGACGCCGACGACAGCGGCTTCTGCGCCACCTGCCACACCCCGCTGGAAGACGTCTTCACGCCCGGCCAGCTCAAGCTCAATGAAGCGGTGACGCCGGCCGGCCTGGATGGCGTGACCTGCCTCGCCTGCCATCAGATGTCGCACGTCAACGAGGATGTCACCGCCCTGCATCATCTGGGCAATACGCAGTACCGGTTTCCCGACGGTTTCGCGCAGACCTCGTTCCACGTCTTCGGCCCGCTGCCGGACCTCGACAACCTGCCGATGCAGAACGTCTACCAGCCGCAGTTCGAGGAATCGCGCTTCTGCGCCAGTTGCCACGAGTACGAGAACCCGACCACCGGCGCGCCGGGCCAGACCACCTATTCCGAATGGGCCGCCTCGCCCTACGCCCAGCCCGGCCCCGACCACAAGACCTGCCAGAACTGCCACATGCCGGCGCTGGACGCGCCCGGTCGCATCGGCACCGGGGGCCCGGAGCGCCCCGGCAGCCAGCGCCACGATCATCGCTTCATCGGTGCCACGCCGACGACGCTGAGCGAAAACATCTCCCTGCGCATGGACGTGGAGCGCAGCGGCGGCCTCATCACCGTGCAGGCGGAAGTGGAGAACCAGTGCGGCCACAACTTCCCCACCGGCATCTCCCTGCGCAACGCCCTGTTGGTGATCGACGCCCGCATCAACGGCGTGCCGCTGACCCAGACCCAGGGCCCGACCATTCCGTTCTGGGGCAGCGACGAAGTCCCCGGCGAACAGCCCGGCGACTACGCCGGCAAACCCGGCAAGGGCTACGCCAAGGTGCTCGAAGGCCGCATCAACGGCCAGGGTCCGGTGGTCCGCCCGGTGCTGTTCATCGATGCCGAAGGCGTGCACAGCGACACCGGCATCCCCTCCGGCGGCATCGACCTGACCCGGTACGGCTTCGCCGTCCCCGCCGGCACGCCGGAAAACGCCCAGGTCAGCATCGAAGCGCGTCTGCTCTACCGCCGCGCCTGGCGCGCCGTCGCCGTCACCAAGGGCTGGACGCAGACGCCCGGCGGCATGCCGGTCGAAATCGAGGTGCAGCGCAGCCAGCAAGCCGGCACGCTGGCCAGCTTCGGCCCCGGCGGCGGCGTCCCGGCCGTGCCCATCGCCGTCCCCGTGGGACCGCTGACGCCGTGGCTGCTGGGCGGATTGCTGGGGATGTTCGGCCTGATCGGCTGGCGGGTCAGCCGACGCGGGTAGCCGGACCCGGAACGGTCACGAGGCTTTGGTCCGCCGCTCCGCCACGCCGGCAGGGCGGCGATCAGAACACCTCGGCATACGGGTCATGCTCACCCGTCGCGCCTTCCGACAGCCGGATCTTCAACAGCAGGCCATCGCGCGAGTCGGCCTTGCGCAGCACTTCCTCCAGATCGCACTTGTCTTCCTTGTACAGCCGGTACAGCGCCTGGTCGAAGGTCTGCATGCCGTCCTGCAGCGACTTCTCCATCGCCTCCTTGATCTCGTGCGTCTGCCCACGGCGCATCAGGTCGCGGATCAGCGGGGTGTTGATCAGCACCTCGGTGGCCGGGATGCGCTTGCCGTCCTTGGCGATGACCAGGCGCTGGCTGACCACGGCGTGCAGGTTCAGCGACAGGTTCATCAGGATGTTCTTGTGCGCCGACTCGGGGAAGAAGTTGAGGATGCGCTCCAGCGTCTGGTCGGCGTTGTTGGAATGCAGGGTGGCCAGGCACAGATGGCCGGTCTCGGCGAAGGCGATGGCGGCTTCCATCGTCGCCTGATCGAGGATCTCGCCGATCAGGATCACGTCCGGGGCCTCGCGCATGGCGTTCTTCAGCGCGTTGTGGAAGCCGTGCGTGTCGAGGCCGACCTCGCGCTGGTTGACGATCGACTTCTTGTGCCGGTGCAGGAATTCGATCGGATCCTCGATGGTGAGGATGTGGCCGGTGGTGTGCTGGTTGCGATGGTCGATCATCGAGGCCAGGGTGGTGGACTTGCCGGAGCCGGTCGAACCGACCACCAGCACCAGGCCGCGCGGCTCCATGATGATCTCACGCAGCACCGGCGGCAGCTTCAGGTCGTCGATGCTGGGAATCTCGCTCTTGATGGCGCGGATCACCATGCCGACTTCGCCGCGCTGCTTGAACACGTTGACGCGGAAGCGGCCGGCGTCCTTGATGGCTATCGCCATGTTCATTTCCAGCTCGCGCTCGAACACCGGCACCTGGCCTTCGTCCATCAGCGAATAGGCGATGCGCTTGACCATGCCGGCCGGCAGGCCGGTGCTGCCGAGTGGATAGAGCTTGCCCTCCACCTTGATGTTCACGGGCGCGCCCGTGGTCAGGAACATGTCCGAGGCGTTCTTCTCGGCCATGAGTTTCAGGAAGTACCCGATGTCCATTGCGATCTCCCCCGATCAAGGCGTTGCGACGCAGGCGTTGCACGGATGGCGCGCGGTTCCCACAATTGGCCGATGCGCGGATCGCGCGTCGACGAGGCTGGAATGATATGACAGGCAACGGAAGAAATAATCGCCAGCGCGGCAAAGCCGGCCTGGCCGTGCTGATTGCGGCCGGATTGGTCGCCTGCGCCAGCACGCCGCCACCGACTTCTGCGCTGGATGCCGCCGACGCCGCCATCGTCCAGGCACGCTCGGCGCAGGCAGCCGACCACGCGCCGGTGGAACTGGGCTTTGCCGAGTCCAAGCGCGCCCAGGCAACGGCAGCGGTCAACAACCGCGACAACGCCCTGGCACGCACGCTGGCCCTGCAGGCCGAGGCCGACGCCGAGCTGGCGCTGGCCAAGAGTCGCGCCGCCACCGCACGCGCCGAAGTGCAGCGGCGCAGCAGCGAGAACACCAACCTGCGGCGCGAATTGCTCGGCGAAGGAGACTTGCCATGAACCGTCCGAGCGCCCTGCGCATCCTGCTGACCGCCCTGCTCTGCGGCCTCCTCGCCGCCTGCGCCAGCGCACCCAAGCGCGACCTGCAACACGAGCGCCTGCAAGCCTCGCTGGCGGCGCTGGAGTCCGACCCGGCGCTGGGTGAACTGGCCGGGGCCGAACGCCTGCGCGCGCGCCAGGCCATCGACCGGCTGGCGCTGAGCAAGGGCAGCGAGCGCAACGCCGATCTCTACCTCGCCGAGCGCCGGCTGGAAATCGCCCGCACCCTGGCCCAAGCGGAATTGGCACAGAAGCAGCTCGACCAGCTCGACCGCGAGCGCGACCGCATCCTGCTCGAAGCCACCCGCCGCGACGCCGAGATCGCCCGCCTGGAAGCGGAAAAGCTGCGCCTGCAAAGCCTGGCCCGCGCCGAGGAAGCGCAGCGCGCACAACTGGAGGCCGAGGAGGCGCGACGCGAAAGCGAGCTGTCCTCCGCCGAGGCCACTCAGGCACGCCGCCTGGCCGAAGCGCAGGCCACCGAAGCCGCGCTCGCCCGCCGCGAAGCGGAACTGGCCGGTGCCGCCGCCGACAGCCTGCGCCTGCAACTGGAGACGACGACCTCACGCCGCGACGCCCGCGGCGAAGTGATGACCCTGTCCGGCGACGCCTTCGCCAGCGGCTCGGCCAACCTTCGCACCGAAGCGCGCACCAACCTCGGCCGCATCGTCGCCTTCGTCCGCGACGCCGGTGCCGCCGCAGTGCTGATCGAAGGCCACACCGACAACCGCGGCGGCGACAACCTCAACCAGGCGCTGTCGCAACGCCGCGCCGAAGCGGTCCGCGACGCCCTGATCGAGGAGGGCATCGACGGCGCGCGGCTGACCGCCGTCGGCCAGGGCAAGAACCACCCGGTCGCCGACAACAACACCGCCGAAGGCCGCGCCCGCAACCGCCGCGTGGAAATCGTCATCAGCCGCTGAGTTGCGCTGCCCGGCATTACGCCGGGCAGTGGCGCGACGCCATGCCGCCCGGATCGGCGGGCTAAGATGCCCGGTCCGCCCGCCGAACCGAGGCCCGCATGCGCATCGCCACCTGGAACGTCAACTCGCTCAACGTCCGGCTGCCGTGCGACGAGTGATCCTCGGCGTGCGTGAAAAAAAGATGCGGCCCGTTATTGCTTGCGCTGCATCGCAATGACACGGGTTGCACCCTTGTCGTCCCGCACCATGACTTGATCGGCACTGACACAGACGATCTGTTCGCCGCCCACCTGCAAAGGATGCGCCTGCCCTTCCGGCCACTCGGCCACGACCGAGGCCGTCAGTGGATCGCGTAGACGGTACGGCGATACGCGATCCACCGCACCCTCGATAATCAGCCCGTCGTGTGAGAAACCTGCCACGCTGGCATAACCCTGGCCATGTTCCTCTTGCGCCAAGGCTTTCCCCGAAAGTGCAAAAACCTGATAGCCGCCCGGCCCGAACGCCAGAACCCGGCCACGTTCCAGATCGACGTCCAACCGTTCATGGCGGATTTGCGTGCCGGGTTTGCCGATGGACTCGATGCGCCCATGATCAATGCGGAAAACGCCGCCACGCGAGGTGAAGAATGCGGTGTCGCGGTCGATGACCACGACGTCGGATATCACTTCACCGTCCAAAGCGAACTCAAGGACAGGCCTGAAACTGCCGGGATCGTATAAAACGACTTTTCGCTCGTTGGACATGGCGGGGGCAGGCCGTGTGAACAGCACATCGCCTGTCGCACTGAACTGCTCGCCCAGATACGCTTCCGGCTCCCGTTCCAGTTTGCGCTCAGCCAGCTTGCGCCCATCGTTGGCGTAAACAGCTTGGATCTGGACGTAAGGTTCTCGTATCGGACCGGGAGCATAGCTGACGAACAGGCCATCCTTGCCGGAAGGTGCGAAGGAAGCCTGATGCAGCAATCCGTTTATCTGAACAGTATTGTGCCCCTCAAACCAGAGCACGAACGCCTGTTGCTGTGCTGGCGTCGCGTAGGACGCCACAATCGGGAAACCCTGACCTCCGGTACGAAGTGCGTTGCGCGCATTGAGCACGCCGACGATAGGCGGCGATGCGAGTCCTGTCGTACCTGTGCTGGATTCTCGAACAACCTGGAATTGGTTGCTGCTCGCCTTTACGGATGCGTGCGCCATTGTGCTTTCGTCAGAGGCGCATGCGGACGCTGCGCGTACGGGTGAAGCAATAAATGGAAGCAGGATGGACAGGGCAAAAATAATGGGATTCATCTTCATTTTATAGGCCCCTTTTAGTTGGTCGCATTGTAGCATGAACTGCTCTGGATAAAATGTGCGCGCTCCATCTCGATGGCGCTCCAGAGCAGGCGGCGCTCGCCCGCAACCACCGCGTGGAAATCATCATCAGCCGCTGAGTTGCGCTGCCCGGCATTGCGCCGGGCAGTGGCGCGAACCCATGCCGCCCGGATCGGCGGGCTAAGATGCCTGGTCCACCCGCCGAACCGAGGCCCGCATGCGCATCGCCACATGGAACGTCAACTCGCTCAACGTCCGGCTGCCGCACCTGCTCACCTGGCTGGAGGCGACCCGGCCCGACGTGGTCGGCATCCAGGAAACCAAGCTGGACGATGCCCGCTTTCCCGAGGATGCGCTGCTCGAGCGCGGCTATCGCAGCGTGTTCTCCGGGCAGAAGACCTACAACGGCGTGGCAATCCTGGCCCGTGCGCCGATCAGCGACGTGCAGATCGGCATTCCCGGCTTCGAGGATGAACAAAAGCGCGTCATCGCGGCGACGGTGGACGGCGTGCGCATCGTCAACCTGTACGTGGTCAACGGGCAGTCGGTCGGCAGCGAAAAATACGATTACAAACTGCGCTGGCTGGACGCCGTGCATGGCTGGCTGGTCGAGGAACGCCGCCGCCACGAGCAACTGGTGGTGCTGGGCGACTTCAACATCGCGCCGGATGATCGAGACGTGCACGACCCGGCGGTCTGGGGCGACGACAGCATCCTGACCTCCCGCGCCGAGCGCGCCGCCCTGCGCCGGCTGTTCGAGATCGGCCTGCACGACGGCTTCCGCCTGCACAACCAGGAGGCCGGCCACTTCAGTTGGTGGGATTACCGCGCCGCCGCGTTCCGCCGCAACCTCGGCCTGCGCATCGACCTGCTGCTGTTGTCCGATGCCGCCCGCGCCCGCTGCAGCGCCGCCGGCATCGACCGCGAACCACGCACCTGGGAACGCCCCAGCGACCACGCCCCGGCTTGGGTGGAGTTGGGCTGAGTTCTGCGGCGGCGCGAGCCGGTATGGCTCAGCCTGACCGATCCGGGTCGCGCAGCAGGCGTGCCAGCGAGGGCGGGCTGTCCTGGCGCGGCGGGGCGAGTTCGCGGGCGATGTCGACGAAGCCGCGCAGCACGGCGATGTCGTGCGGGCTGCGGCCGAGGGTGTCGCGGGCGTCGAGACTGGCTGCGGCGGAAATCAGCCGACGCACCACGCGCACCTGGCCGTGCAGGGCGGCGAGGTGCAGCGGGGTGTAGCCGCGAGCGTCGCGCGCATCCAGGGCCACGCCGCGCGCCAGCAGTTCCTCGAACTGCGCGGCGAGGGCGTCCTCGTCGGGAATCGGACCGGGCTCGATGCGCGAGCCGAGCAGCAACAGCAGTGGCGTCAGGCCGTCGTGGTTGACGGCGTCGACCGCCGCGCCGGCGGCCAGCAGCAGACGCCAGGCGGCGACGGCGCGGCTGCGATCACGGGCGGAGAAGCCGAACTGGGCCAGGGCGTGCAGCACGGTGTTGCCGTGTTCGTCGCTGCTGGCGACATCGGCACCGGCATCAAGCAGGGTGGCGCAGAGGTCCGGGTAGCCGAGTGCGGCAGCGATCATCAGCGGGGTGATGCCGTTAGCCAGCGTCTGGTTGGCGGACACGCCGTGTTGCAGGAGCAGGCCGATGGCGGCGCTTTGCCGGCGGCTGATCGCCGCGCTCAGGCAGGTCGCGCCGCTGGGCGCGCGGTGCTGGGCGTCGGCACCGGCGGCGAGCAGGTCGGCGGCCAATGCGGTGTGGCCGCTGCCGCAGGCGCGCAGCAGGGCGGTGGCACCGCGCGCGTCGACGGCATTCACCGGCAGGCCCAGGCGCAGCAGGCGACGCACGGCGAGGCGATCACCACGGGCGGCGGCATCGACCAGATCGGCCGGGCGCAGCGCGCGCGCTGGCGGACGCCAGTCGCGCCAGTCCAGCCATTCCACCGCCTCGGTCAGGCCCATGCCTAGAGCGAGGCCCTGAGCGGTGCGGCCATCGCAGGCCGGGGTATCCACCGCCGCGCCATGGCGCAGCAGCAGCGGCAGGGCGGCGACGCAGCGGCGCGCGGTGGCGAGGAACACCGTGCTCTCGCCCTTGGCGGTGCGGCAGCGCGGATCGGCACCGACGGCCAGCAGGTCGGCCAGCAGGTCGATCCAACCGAGCCGGATCGCCAGCAGCAACGGCACTTCGCCGTCCTCGTCGCCGCCGAAGGCATCGGCACCGATGGACAGCAGGTGACGGGCGGGCGCCTGCCCGTCCGCCGTCGACGTGCGCAGGTTGGCGCACAGGTAGCGCGCCAGGCCGCCACGTCCGCCCGCCGACATGCCGCGCGCCAGCCAGGCGTCGAGCGCGGCGTCATCGCCTTCGCCGAGCGCGCGCCACCAACGCGAACCGGCGTCGACGATGGCGGCCGGGTCGACCCGTTCCGCCAGCCGCCCACGCACGACGGGATCGAGATCGGCGCGCATGGCGTCGAACAGTTCGCCGCAGACGGCTTCGTCGACCTCCGCGCCGCGCAGCAGGGTGGACAGCGCGGCGAGATCGTTGTCGCGCAGCGCGTCGTACAGGCGCTCGCGCCAACTGCGCGGGGTCTGTTCGATCACGGCGGCGTCGTCGAGGCTGGCTGGCAGCGGGTAGCTCGGATCAAGCCGGGCGACCAGCGGCCAGCGCCCGCTGGCGATGGCGATGTCCACTGCGCGGCGGCCATCGTCGGCGGCCTGCTGCGGATCCACGCCGAGTGCCAGCAGGGCATCCAACGTGGCCGCATCGGCCGACGCGGCGGCGGCGAGCAGCAGCGCGTTGCGGCCGTTCTGGTCGCGTGCCTGCGGATCGGGGGCGGCCTGTGCGAGGCGCTGCACCACCGCCGCGGCACCGGCGCGGGCGGCTTCCAGCAAGGGCCGCACGCCGTGGCTGTCGCAGGCGTCGACATCGGCACCTGCGTCGAGCAGGGCATCGACGATGGCGAGGTTGCCGGCCAGGCAGGCATTCATCAGGGCGGTGCGCTCCAGCCGGCCACGGGCGTCCACGCGCGCCCGGTGGCGCAGCAGCAATTGCACGCCGACGGGGTCGTCCTCGCCGCTGGCGGCGGCTAGCAGGGCCGGTTGGCCGCTGGCCGGCTCGGGCCGGGCGCGGCGCTCCAGCAGGAAGCGCGCCATGCGCCAGTTGCCGGCAGCGCAGGCGACGCCGAGCGGGCTGTAGCCGTCGCGGTTGCAGGCGTCGATGTCGGCCTCGGCGTCGAGCAGCAGGGCGGCGATCTCGGGGTCGGCGAGCAGGGCGGCAAAATGCAACGGGCTGCGGCCCTCGCCATCGGCGACGCGCGGATCGGCACCATTGGCGAGCAGGGTCATCACCGCTTCCGGGCGGCCACGCAGGCTGTCGCGGGTGGCGGCGAGCAGCGGCGTCAGGCCGCCGTGGCGGCGGTTCAGGTCGACGCCGCGCGCGATCAGGGCGCGCAGCAGGCGCAGGTCGGGCAGCACGGCGGCCAGCATCGGCAGGGTGCGCTGGTCGCGCTGGCCGGGATCGGGCAGGGCGTGCGGATCGGCACCGATCTGTTGCAGTTCCTCCAGCGCCAGTTCCACCCGGCCGGTGCGGGCGGTGGCATACAGCCGCGCGGTCGGATCCAGCCCGGCCGGCAGGGCCAGTTCGGCATCGGCGGCGGTGGATACGGCCGGCAGTTCCGGATCGACCGGCGTACGCGCCGAAGCCAGCCGCGCCGGTTCCACCAGAGCAACCAGCACGCAGCACAGGAACGGTGCCAGCAGCAGACTCCAGCCGGCCAGCGCGTGGATGCGGTGCAGGCCCAGCCATTCGCCGCCAAGGCCCAGGCCGAGCACGCCGATCAGCAGCAGCAGCCAGACCACGGCAGCGAGCAGGCCGCGCGCGGCGGACGGATCCTCCTGCGTCAAGCGGCGGCTTTCCGCCAGCAGCGCGCGCCAGCGTGCCGGTCGGCCGGTGGGCAGCGGCGGATCGATGGCCGGCAGCAGCGGTGCGGCCCAGTGACGGCCGATCAGCAGGCCGGCGACGGCCACGGCGATGCTGGCCAGCAAGGTGTAGCCGAGGCTGGGACGGAGCAGCAACTGCCAGGTCGGCCAGGCCAGCAGGGCGGCCAATACGACGGCGCTGGCGCTGGTCAGCAGGAAGATGCGAACGCCGCGCCGGCGCAGCACCCGCCACGGGCTGTCCTCGGCGCGATGGCCGAGCGTCCACGCCGCGCCGGCAATCTGCATCGGCAGCGCAACGAGGAGGGCCAGCAGCGCCCACGGCGAGGCCGGCACAATCAAGGTGGCCAGGACGACGGCGGCGGCCAGTGCGAACACCGCCACGGCCGGGCCGGCGCGCGCCGGCGTGGCGGCGGGCTCAGTCACGTCCGGGCGGATCGCCAACGTGGCGCTCGGCGGCGGGCGGCCATTGCAGGTGGAAACCCTGGCTGCGCAGGTTGTCGATCACCGTGAGCGGGTTCTCCCGCGCCAGCCGGCGGCCGGCGTGCAGGTCCAGCGCCAGCACGAAGGCCAGCGGCAACAGCGCCTCGCGCATGGCTGGCGGAAGCCGCTCGAAATCGTCGCGCTGGGCGAGATAGACATAGGTGTCCTCGCGCCGCAGGCTCTTGTAGACGTGGCAATTCACCGGGGACATGGACGCCGCATGATCGTGCAATGGCGCTATTTTTCACCGTGTCGGCGCGGAAAGCCATCGACCCGCCGCTACGACCGGCCGCAGCGGCCCAGCCAGCGCGCGAACGGGCGATAGCGCATGCGCACGCGATGCTCGCCGGCGGCCAGGTCGATGGCACGCAGCGGAGTGTCGCGCTCGGCCAGCCGCGCCCGGCGGATCGGCACCGGCGCGCCATCCACCTCCGCGCACCAGCCCGGATAGTCGAGCTCGGACACCACCACCGTGTCGGCAGCGTCAAGGCGCAGCGAGAAGCGCAGTTCGTGGTCGTCGTAATGCTCCAGCGCGAAGCCATCCGGCGCGCTGGCGGCGCGCTCGGCATTGCGGAAGCGGCTGGCGAGGAACACCCGCGGGTAGGCGCTGGGCCGCGCGTACAGACGCAGGCCGCGTTGCTCGTCGACGCCGAACAACGGCAGGTCGAGCTGCTCGCGGGTCAGCACGTAGCGGATGTTGAGCAGATCGTTGACCTCGCTGTGCAGCGACCAGTCCAGCGAGAGGAAGTCGAAATAGGGTCGGTACATGGTCGCCGAGTGGCCGGCGCGGCTTTGCAACTGGTTGACGCTGGCGTAGTTCTTCGGCAGCCCGGTGTTGTCGTCGATGAAGATGCGCGCACGGCCGAACTCGGCCTGCACCGGGGCGAGCAGCGGAATCGGTGCGAAGGCGACTTCCGGCAGCGTCTTGCCGGCGACGTCCGGGGCCGCCAGCGGCCGATACAGATGCGCCGCGAACAAGGCCGCCGCGATGGCAGCGACGGCCACCAGGAGTCGGGGTGCCGGACGCCAGCCGGCCAGCGCCAGCACCACCGTCGCCACGATCAGCGAGCGCTGCGCCGACGGCGTCAGCCAACCCGAGGCGTAGCCGATGACGCCGAGCACGGCCAGCGCCACCGCAGCGATCCACGCCGCGCGGCGGCTGCCGGCGTCGGGCTCGGACAACAGCCGATGCAGACCGGCGGCGGCGAACACGCACAGCGCGACATGAATCAGGATGCCGTAGCGGCCCAGCTCGCGGATCTGCCCGGCCAGCGGCAGCTTGCGCAGCACGTCGCCGACCGGCGTCAGGTGGCCGAGCATGGCCAGGCAGGCGAACAGGGCGACCCAGCGCAGGCAGAGCGCATGGCGTTGCAGCAGCGACAGGCCGGACAGGGCCCCCGGCGAGAACGCCACCCACAGCGCCAGCGCCGCGCCCAGCACGCCCAGGTGCAGGGTGTTGGCGTCGTCGACGCGGATCCGCCAGGGATCGATCAGGCTGAGAAAGTCCAGCGGCGCGAAGGTGTAGCGATGCAGGAACACCTTGCGCGGCACCGACTCGCCCGGCGCGATCGGTGCCTCACCGCCGACCCAGCGGTAGACATCGGACAGGTATTCCACGGTCAGCAGCCATTGCGGCAGGGCGACCAGCAGCAGCAGGGCCAGCATCGGCCAGGCAGGGCGCAGCGTCGCCAGCAGCCGCGCCTTCCACGCCGATTGTTCGCGGACATGCCAGAACAGGCACAGTGCGCCGCACAAGAGCGCCGTGTGGAACGCCGGTTGCGCGTGGCCGGACAGCACCTGCAGGCCGATCACCGCGCCGGCCGCCGCCGCCCAGCGCTGCCGGCCGTTTTGCAGATGCCGGCTGGTCAGCCACAGCGCCAGCGGCAGCCAGCACAGCCCGGCGAAGATGTTCGGCTGCGCCGGCGCGCGCTCGGCCACCGAACCCATCAGCGCATAGCACAGGGCACCGAACAGGCTGGCGCTGCGCCCCAGGCCCCAGTGCCGCAAGAGGCCGTACATGGTCGCCGAGGCGATGGAAAAATGCAGCGCGATCAAACCTTCGATGGCCAGTCGCGGCATGCCGTCGGGCTGCGAGAACAGCACCAGCCACAGCCAGGTCAGCGGATAGAACACCGCCGTCTGGATTTCGCCGACGAAGCTGCGTCCGCCGTAGAGGTGGGAGTCCCACAGCGGCAGGTAGCCGTCATGCCAGGCCATCGCCAGCGACTGCCACCAGGCGTAGGTCTGCTCCTGGGCATCGTGGAACAGCAGGAAACTGGCCTCGCCGGCGAGGATCGGCGACAACAGCAGCACGGCGGGCAGCGCCGCCGCGAGCACCGCGAACAGAAAGGGAAGAAGGCGATCCATGAAGCATCTCGGACCAGGCGGCGGACGCGCCCGGCAGCGGCCGGATCACATTCCGCACGCGGGACGGGCCGCGTAGTATAGCCGCCCCCCTTCCACCGCCCCGGCGGACGCTCCCCGATGCGCGCATGCTGATCCTTCGCCAGGGCTTCGCCTTCGTCCTCGTCGGCGGCCTGCAGTTGCTGCTCGACTGGGCGCTGATGGTGGCCTTGTCGGCGCTCGGCATGCCGGTGTCGGCGGCCAACCTGCTGGGCCGCATCGCCGGTGCCTGCCTGGGCTTCTGGCTCAATGGCCGGGTCACCTTCCGTCGCGACGGTCAGCCGGCGCTGAGCGGACGCCCGCTGCGCCGCTTCCTGATCATGTGGATCAGCCTGACCGTGGTCAGCACGGTTGCCGTCGCTGCCGTCGCCGACCGGCTGGGCCTGGAGTACGCCTGGGCCGCCAAACCCTTGGTGGAAGCCGTGCTGGCCGTCGCCAGCTTCTGGATTTCCCGCCACTGGGTGTATCGCTGAGCGGACCGCCGCGACGCTTGCCGGACGTCGTCCATCACGTTTGCTGCATTGCAGCACATTGGCCCAAGGTACGAGTTCCGCGCCATGGCGGGCGGGGTACACTGCCGGCTTTCCAGCTGATCCACAGAGGGCCGACCATGACGGCGACCACCGCCCCCGCTGCCGCCGGCAGCCGTTCCAAGCTCGCTCCCGATGCCGCCACCGCGCTGCGCGACGTGGTGGCCGATGGCCAGACGCTGGCCGTCGGCGGATTCGGACTGTGCGGCATCCCCGAGGCGCTGATCGCCGCCCTGCGCGACAGCGGCGTCAAGGATCTGACCGTGATCTCCAACAATGCCGGTGTCGACGGCTTCGGCCTCGGCCAACTGCTGACGACACGGCAGATCCGCAAGATGATTTCCTCCTACGTCGGCGAGAACAAGGAGTTCGAGCGCCAGTTCCTGGCCGGCGAACTGGAACTGGAATTCAACCCGCAGGGCACCCTGGCCGAGCGCCTGCGCGCCGGTGGTGCCGGCATCCCGGCCTTCTTCACCGCGACCGGCTACGGCACCGTGGTCGCCGAAGGCAAGGAGACGCGCGAGTTCAACGGCAAACATTACGTGATGGAAACCGCGCTGCGCGCCGATGTCTCCCTGGTCAAGGCATGGAAGGCGGACAGCGCCGGCAACCTGGTCTTCCGCAAGACCGCGCGCAACTTCAACCCGGCGGTGGCGATGGCCGGCAAGGTCTGCGTGGTGGAAGTGGAAGAACTGGTCGAGGCCGGCACCATCGACCCCGATCACGTCCACCTGCCGGGCATCTTCGTCAACCGCATCGTGGTCAACGCCACGCCCGAGAAGCGCATCGAACAGCGCACCGTGCGCGCCGCCTGAGCCGCGCCGACCGACCTCATCCAAGGAGAACCCCCATGGCTTGGACCCGCGACCAGATGGCGCAGCGCGCCGCGCAGGAACTCACCGACGGTGCCTACGTGAACCTCGGCATCGGCCTGCCGACCCTCGTCGCCAACTACATCCCGGACGGCATCGATGTCTGGCTGCAATCGGAAAACGGCCTGCTCGGCATCGGCCCGTTTCCGACCGAGGACGAGCTTGACGCCGACCTGATCAATGCCGGCAAGCAGACCGTCACCGCCCGCGTCGGTGCCAGCTATTTCGGCAGCCACGATTCCTTCGCCATGATCCGCGGCGGCCACATCGACCTCGCCATTCTCGGTGCCATGCAGGTCACCGCCAGCGGCGACCTCGCCAACTGGATGGTGCCGGGCAAGATGGTCAAGGGCATGGGCGGAGCGATGGACCTGGTGGCCGGCGTGCGCAAGGTGGTGGTGCTGATGGAGCACAGCGCCAAGAACGGCGAGCACAAGATCGTCCCCGAATGCACCCTGCCGCTGACCGGCGTCGGCGTGGTCAACCGCATCATCACCGACCTCGCCGTGCTCGACGTCACCGAGGACGGCCTCAAGCTGGTCGAACTCGCCCCCGGCGTCAGCGAGGACGAACTGCGCGAGAAGACCGGCGTCCCGATCCTGTTCCCGGGCTAAAGTCGCGACCGCCTCGATAGGCGGCCAGGAACGCGCGGTGGACCGTTCCGGCCATTGGGCTATGATCGGGTCCACTGATCGATGACTTAACAAGGGGGCGGTCATGCGCGTCATCAGCCGGGTGATCCTCGCGGCGATCGTGCTGCTGCTCGCGGCTTGCGCCGCAGCGCCGGTCTCGCAGCCGTTCAATCGCCAGGCGGCGGCCGTCAGTGACATCACCGTGTTGCCGATGCGGCACTCGGAAATCGATCTGACCATCGTCAACAATCCTGGCAATCACTTCGGCCTGATCGGCCTGGCGATCGTCGAATCCAACCGCGTGCCCAAGCGCAACTGGCTGCGCGACGCGCTGACGCAGCGCGATTACGACCATGTCGAGGCGTTCCGCGTCGCGTTGACACGGGCGCTGGAAGATCGTGACTACACCCTCCACTGGGTGCCCCCGGTGATGGAGTCGAAATCCAGCCAGGTCAAGCGCCACATCAATGGTCAACGCAAACGCCCAGGCCAGGTGGAGACGGATGCGCAGCTCGACGTGAACTTCGGTTTCGTCGGTTACGCCGCTGCCGGAACCGGCGACAACGCGCCCTACCGTCCCACCGTCGTCCTCAACGCGCGCCTGCTGTCGGCTGATGGAAAGACCGTACTGTTCGAGGAAACCATCCTCCACAACCAGGTATTCGGTGTGCCCGGTACGCCGGTGGTGATCGAGCCGGACCCGGCCTACTTCTACCCGGATTTCGACGCCCTGGAGGCGTCGCCGGATCAGGTCGCCGAGGGCATGCGCGGGGCCGTCGAAGCCGTGGCCGTCGAGCTTGCCCGCCAGCTGTAGCCGACCATGATCGGCCTCATCGGCGGCCTGTTGCTGGCGGTGACGGAATGCGCGGCCGAGCCGCTGGCCTTGACCCCGGTTCCGCTGGCGCAGTTCGAGCGCCGGGGAAAACCGCAGTGGCTGGATTTTCCGCAGCAGGCCGGCTGCCTGCGCTGGTCGGACGGCGACACCGCGCTGGCCGTGCTGGTCGACCTCGGCGCGCTGAGCATTCCGGCGCAGATCAACATCGAGGTGCAGTCAAGCCAGGACGCGGTGCTGGCACCGGACGTGCTGGTACTGGATGACCGCGGCGGCTTCGTCGCGCATCATCGATTCGATGCCTTCTCCGCACGCGGCGCGGTGCACCGCCTGACCCTGTTCGCCAACCCGAGCGATGCCGTGCCGCGCTATCTGCTGTTGCAGCCCGATCCGCAATGGCTGTCGCGCACCGACCAGCGGGTCCGCGGACAAACCTTCACGGCCGTCGGTGTGATCGGTCCGGCCGTGGTGGCCTTCAACCACGGCGTCGAGAAGCAGACGCAGGTGTCCTACGGTGCGAACGGCAGCTTCCGGGTGCAGTGGACGCCCTACCAGGCGCGGCCATTGAATCCGCCCAAGCGCTGAGCCCGCCGAGCGCTGGTCGCGTCTCAGTACAGATCCATCGGGTCGACATCCAGCGACCAGCGCACGCGGCGCGCTTCGGGCAGTTCGTACAGGGCGCGCATCCACGGCCGCAGCAGGGCGTGCAGAGCGGCGCGGCGGGTGGCGTTGAACAGCAGTTGGCCGCGGATGCGGCCCTGTCGACGCGCCATCGGTGCCGGCAGCGGGCCATGGATCATCACCGCATCGCTGTCGGTCCGGTCCTCGGGCAGGCGTTCGCGGGCGAGCTCGCGGGCGCGGTGCAGAAACGCCGCGACGGCGTCGCCATCGGTCGCCTCGGCGCGCAGCAGGGCCATGTGCGTGGACGGCGGAAAACCGACTTCGCGGCGCTGCGCCAGTTCGATCGCAGCGAAGGCGGGATAGCCGCCGCCCAGCAAGGTGGTCAGCAGCGGATGGCCGGGCTGATGGGTCTGCAACAGCACGCTGCCGGGGCGCTCGGCGCGGCCGGCACGACCGGACACCTGGATCAGCAACTGCGCCAAACGCTCGCCGGCGCGGAAGTCGGCGCTGAACAGGCCCTCGTCGACGCCGACCACGCCGACCAGGCTGAGCAGCGGCAGGTCGTGTCCCTTGGCCAGCATCTGCGTGCCGACGAGGATGCCCGGGCCATTGCCGAGGCGATCCAGATGGCGGGCGAGACCATCGCGCTGGCGCGTGGTCTCGCGGTCGACGCGCAGGATCGGCACGCCGAGAAAGCGTGCCGCCAGCGCCTCCTCGATGCGCTCGGTGCCGGCACCCTGCGGCATCAGCGCCAGGCTGGCGCAATCCGGGCAGGCCGCCGGCGCGCCCTGGCGGCCGCCGCAGTGATGACAGATCAGCCGGGCACCGGCACGATGCACGGTCAGCGCCGCGTCGCAGCGCGTGCAACGCGCGCTCCAGCCGCAGTCGTGGCACAGCAGCACCGGCGCATAGCCGCGCCGGTTGCGGAACAGCAATGCCTGTTCGCCGCGATCCAGGCATTTTTCGATGCCGGCCAGCAGGGCATTGGACAGGCCACCGTGCAACACCTGCCGGCGCAGGTCGATCACCTCCACCCGTGGTGCACCGGCGCTGCCGATCCGACGCGGCAGGCGCAGATGCAGGTAGCGGCCGTCGGTGACTGCGGCCAGCGACTCCAGCGACGGCGTCGCGCTGCCCAGCAGCACCGGCACGCCCAACGCCTGCGCGCGCAGCACGGCGACGTCGCGCGCCGAGTAGCGCACGCCGTCCTGCTGCTTGTAGGAGGCGTCGTGTTCTTCGTCGACGACGATCAGGCCGGCCGCCGGCAGCGGCGTGAACACCGCCGAGCGGGTGCCGACCAGCACCTTGCCCTCGCCGCGCTGCATACGCAGCCAGGCGCGCGCGCGTTCGCCATCGGCGAGGCCGGAATGGGCCGCCTCCACCACCACGCCGAGCCGCTCGCGAAAGCGTTGCAGCGCCTGCGGCGTCAGGCCGATCTCCGGCACCAGCACCAGCGCCTGAAGGCCGCGACGCAGGCAGTCGGCGATGGCCGCCAGGTAAACCTCGGTCTTGCCGCTGCCGGTCACGCCTTCGAGCAGGATCGGCTGGAAACGCCCGGCGGCAGCCAGGATGGCCTGCGTCGCCTTGCTCTGGTCGGGCCGCAACGGCGGAGCCATCACCGCGGCGACCGGGGCCGGCACGGCCATCGGCACCGCCTCGGCTAGCCCGCGCGCGCGCAGGCTGCGCGCCGCCGCGCGCCAGTCGCCCAGCGCGGCGTCGAGTACCGATTCCGTCACCTCGCCCAGCGCCAAGAGATCGGCCAGTTGGCGCGGCCGGCCGCCGGCGCGCAGCCCGCTGCGCGCCGTGGCACCGGCTTCGGTGAGCCGCCAGGCCAGCGCCTGCGTCGGCGGCAGCGGATCGCCGCGGCGCAGCGTCACCGGCAATGCCGCCGCCAGCAGCATGCCCGGCGGCGCGAGGTAATAACGGCTGGCGCGTTGCAGGCTGTCCATCAACTCCGCATCGACCAGCGGCTGTGCATCCAGTCGCGCCTCGATGCGCTTGAGCCGCGCCGGATCGGTGCTGCTCGGGCCGACGCCGGTGACCACGCCGATCATCGTGCGCCGCCCGAACGGCACCCGCACGCGCACGCCGACTGCCTCGCGCAGCTCGGCCTGGCTGCGCGGCAGGTAGTCGTAAGTGTCCGGACGCGGCAGGTCCAGGGCAACGTGGAGCACGGTGGGCGGCATGGGAGAAGTGTATGCCCGGCGGCGACCTGGGGTGCCATTCCCGAAGTTGCCGCATTTTTCTCATGAAAGCCTCATCTTTCCAGCCTAAGCCCATGTCTCCCCGGTGCTTTTCGGTTTATCCACAATAACTGTGGATAAGTCTGTGGAAGCGCGCGGGGCGAGCGCCCTGCCGACTAGGCGGGAACAGGCTTGTCGGCTTGTTGGCGAAGATTTAACCGTTTTGTGAAAAGTACACAGAATCAATCACTTGAAATCATCAATCTGGCCAACGTGACAGGGATGTGTCGGTGCCGGGCCGGCCCCGCAGGGCGCTCTTGACGCTGTGCACAACCGTTGCCGGCGGCAGGCCTTGAATCATGCGGGAGAGAGCCGTTCGCCCCGGCTGTCAAGCCCCCGCGCGAAACCCGCGCAGGGCGTCCCGGCTCCGTACAATGCGGGCATTTGGCACGACGCCGACCCCCTGATGGCCCCCGACTTCCACCCCATGCCGCCGGCCCAGCACCTGGCCAGCCTCGGCCTTCCCGCCGACCTGCTGCAGCGCGCCCGTGTCCACGCGGAACTGGCCGGGCTGGACCCGCGCCGGGCGGCGCGCATCGTCAGCCTTGCCAGCGAGCGCACCGGCCTCGGACCGCAACCGGTGCTGCGCTTCTGGCGCGCGCTGATGGTGCAGTTGATGCCATTGCTGACCCGCTTCGTCCCCGATGGCGATTTGATCGCCGGCGCGCTGGGCGGGCTGTCCATCGAGTCACGCAGTGCCGTGCTGCTGCGCCTGGGCGAGGGCTTCGACGTACCGACCATCGCCCGCGTGCTGGGCGAGAACGAGGAGCGCACCCGCCAGCATCTGGCCCTGGCCCTGCGCAGCCTGCGCCAGCGGCTGGAACAGGAGCGCCCTGGCTGGCTCACCGCGCTGCCGGCCTGGCTGGAACAGCGACAGGCGCAACTGGTCGATATTGAGCCGGAACCGGAACCCGTTGCCGCCCCGCGCCTGCCCAGTTCGGCACCGCATCGGCGGCGCTGGCTGCTCTGGCTCGGCCTCGCCGCGCTGCTGGTCGCCGCCTGGCTGCTGTGGCGCTGGCAGGGCGGCGGAACGGGCGCTGAGACGGCCGGCATCGATCCGATGGAACCGATGCTGACCCTGTCCGAGGAGGACTTCGCACTGATCGGTGATCGCGGCGAGTTGGCGACCATCGAAGACCTCGACTTCCTGCTCTGGCAGGCGCAGCGCGATGCGCACTGAGTTTGGTCGACTGTTCGGTCGCGCCGGCGACGCCGGGCAGGCCCGACCTGCTCTGGTCCGCCTCGCGCTAGCCGCCTGTGCGGCGTGCTGCCTGCTGCTGGCCGCCACCTTCGCGCAGTCGCAATCACAATCGCAGTCGCAGTCGCAGTCGCAGTCGCAAGCGTCGACCGGCAGCGACTGGGCACGCCTGTCGCCGCCGCTGCGCGCCACCCTGGCACCGTTCGCCGAACGCTGGGACAGCCTGCCCGCCGCCCAGCGCAGCGTCCTGCGCCGTCATGCCGAACGCTGGAACCTGCTGCAACCGGAAGAACGCGAGCGTCGGCTCGAACGGCTGCGGCAATGGCGCGAACTGGACCCCGCCGGCCGCGCCCGGGTGCGCGCCCACTATCCGTACTGGCAGGCGCTGGCGCGCCCCCGGCAGATCGAACTCGATCGCCTGCGGCAGCGCCTCGATGGCCTCGACCCGGCTGCCCGCGAGGCCGCCCGGCGCGCCTTCGCGCAAGACCCGGAGCGCCGCGCCGCCCTGCACGCCGCGCTCGGCATCGACGCCGCGGTGATGGAACTGGCGCAGCGCAGCTTCTCCTTCGTCCCCGAGGCCGAGCAGATGGACACCCTGCGCGCCCTGCAGGCGCTGGACCAGGCGGCGCGCGCGGATCTGGAACGACTGACCCGGCGCAGCGCGCCCTGGCAGCGCGAAGCCCTGCGCCGCGACCTGCTCGCCCTGCCCGCCGCCGAGCGCGGCGGCTGGCTGCGCCAGCGCGCCGGCGGGCGATGACCGCTACATGGCGACCAGGTTGAAGGCCAGGTTGAGCATCACGCCGAACATCACCAGGGCGAAATAGGCACTGCCCAGCAGGACGAACTTCAGCACGGTGAAGAACCAGCCCTGACCGTAGGCACGCTTCTGCGCCAGCAACAGGTACAGCGGCATCCACAGCATCAGCGCGCGCTCGGCCACGGTCAGCGCCGAGTGCGTCAGGCCGCCGACGCCGACCTGGTCGCGCAGCCAGTCGAGGCCGACCAGCAGCAGCAACGCGGCGCACAGGAAGGCGTGGCTGTACAGCGCCACTATCAGGTGCTCCATGTACAGCCGGCGCTTGAACAGGTAGGCCAGCTTCAGCAGCAGGGCGAACAGCGGCAGCAGCACGAACAGGGTCTGCGGCAGGGTGGTCAGGAAGGTTTCGGCGAGCAGGCGCGGATCGTCCTGCACCCGGTCCATGTTGGCGACGGCACGGCCGATCAGGGTGTTCAGCCAGACGTTGGCCGCCTCCGGCAGGGCGTCGATGCGCAGCGGGTTGTCCTGCGCATGCCAGGGGCCGTTGCCGAAGTCGATGCTGCTGGCAGACTCCGCCGCGCCCGGCGGCGCGGGATCGACTTCCGGCAACGGCACGGCGTCGGTTCCGCCTGCCCCGGCATCCGTCGCCGGCCGCAACTGCGCGATGCGCTGCTGCGCCTGTGCCTCGATCTGCCGTTGGCCGGCCTCCAGCGAGGCCTGCACCACCGGATTGTCCGGATTGTCGCGCCGGGTGGCGTCGAGCTCGGCGATCAACGCCGCGCGCTGGCGCTCGACCTCGTCCGCCGTGGACAGCGAGGAAAACACGTTGGCCGTCGAGGCGTCGATCCGGCCGCTGTCGGCCCAGTCCACGCCCAGCCGCAGGTGCAGGGCGAAGAACGCGGCCAGGCACAGGAACACGAACAGGCGCACCGGGCTGACATAGCGCACCCGGTGGCCGGCGAAATAGGCCGAACTGAGGAAACCGGGCCGGAACAGCAGCGGCCCCAGCGTGCGGAAGGTGCGCGAATCGAAGTTGAACACGGTGTCGACGATGTCGCCGACGATGGTGCCGAAATGGCGCACCAGCCCCTGCACCGGCTGACCGCAGCGATAGCAGTGCGGGCCGAGCATCGGCTCGTCGCAGTTGCCGCAGCGCGCCGCGGGGCGGTCCGGCGAAGGTGGCGCGGCAGTGACGGGGACGGCGGTCATGGATGGACGGGTTCGGTGGCGATCAGCCAGTCGGCCAGTTCGGCGTCGACACCGGGGATGGCGCGCCAGTCGATGTGGTCGATCTGCGTCGGGGAAAGGAAGCGCTGCGCGTAGGCCAGGTACACGCGCTCGCGCACGAACACGTCGAACAGGTCGGGGTCGATGTGACCGTCGACCTTCATCCGGCCGAGGATGCGCAGCGACTCGGACAGCGGCTTGGCCGCCTTGTAGGGCCGGTCCGCCGCGGTCAGCGCCTCGAACACGTCGGCGATGCCCATCACCCGTGCCGGCACGCTCATCTGCTCGCGGGTCAGTCCGCGCGGATAGCCCTTGCCGTCCATGCGCTCGTGGTGGCCACCGGCGTATTCGGGCACCTGACGCAGGTGCGGCGGCCACGGCAGCGCTTCGAGCATGCGCAGGGTCATCACGATGTGGTTGTTGATGATCTCGCGCTCGGCCGCGTTGAGGGTGCCGCGACGAATGCAGAGGTTCATCGTCTCCTCCTCGTCGAGCAACGGACGCTCCTCGCCATCCGGCCCGCGCCAGCGCCGCGCGGCGATGCGCTCGACCTCGGCGATCCGCGCCTCGTCCATGTACTCGCCGCCGATGTTGGCGGCGCGCAGGGCCCGGCGGTCGGCGCGCAGCGCGTCCTGTTGCCGGTCGCGCTCGGCGGCGTCGATCTCGCCGCGCAGATGGGAGATCTCGACATCGCGCAGCAGCACCTCGATGCGGGTGTCGACCAGGTGGATGCGGTTGAACAGGGTCTCCAGCTTGGTCGCCTTGTCGACCACGTGGACCGGCGTGGTGATCTTGCCGCAGTCGTGCAGCAGGCCGGCGATCTTCAGCGCGTAGCGCTCCTCGTCGCTGAGCGAAAAGTCCGCCAGCGGGCCGCTGCTGACCGCCTCGGCCGCTTCCGCCAGCATCATGGTCAACGCCGGCACGCGCTCGCAGTGGCCGCCGGTATAGGGCGACTTCTCATCGATGGCGACGTTGATCAGCTCGATCAGCGACTCGAACAGCGCCTCCATCTGCTCGATCAGGCGGCGGTTGTCGAGCACGATGGCGGTCTGCGAGGCCAGCGACTCGACCAGGCTGCGGTCGGCCTCGCCGAAGGCGCGCACCGCGCCGTGCTCGTCCTGGGCGTTGATCAGTTGCAGCACGCCGATCACCTCGCCGTGGTGGTCCTTCATCGGCACGGCGAGCAGCGAGCGCGAGTGGTAGCCGGTGCGGGCGTCGAAGGCGCGGGTGCCGGAGAAGTCGTAGCCCGGCGCGTTGCCGGCGTCGGCGATGTTGACCGTCTGCCCGGTCAGCGCGGCGTGGGCGACGACCAGATGATGGTTGGGCTCGCCGTCCGGCAGGTACAGCGCGACCGCCGGCAGATCGACCACAACGCCGCTGCTGCCGCCTTGCGCCACACCAAGCGAATGGTTGCGCAGCAACTCGAACAGCAGTTGCTCGCCGTCGCGGCGATACACGGTGACGCCGTCGGCGTGGGTCATCGCCTGCGCCGTCTCGGCGATGCGATCGAGCAGGCGGCGCATGTCGCGCTCGGTGGAGAGGGCGGCGCCGATGCGATTGAGCCGCTCGACGCGGCCATGGACATCCTCTGCACCGACCACCGACAGTCTCCGCTCGCGGTCACCGTCGGCAGTTTGGCGACAGCCCGCGGTCGACGCAAGCGCCGGTTCACGGCCTCGCCTGAACGCGCGCGCGGCAGCCAGCGCCACGCCGCGGGCGGGCCGTTATCATGCGCGCATGCTCGCCTCCCTGCCCCACTTCCTGCGCCTGCCGCTGGCCGTCCTGGTCGTCGTCGTCAACACCGTGCTGCACATCGGCGTGCTGCTGCCGATGGCGCTGTTCAAGCTGCTGCTGCCGTTCGCTGCGGCGCGGCGTCTGCTGTCGCGCTGGCTGATCCTGATCGCCGAGAGCTGGATCGCCGTCAACAGCGCCGCGCTGCGCGCCTTAACCCGCACCGAGCTGATCGTCGAGGGTGCCGAGGCGCTGCGCTACGAAGGCTGGTACCTGGTCATCAGCAACCATCAGAGCTGGGTCGACATCCCGATCCTGCAAGCCGCCTTCAATCGTCGCCTGCCGTTCTTCAAGTTCTTCCTCAAGCAGCAACTGATCTGGGTGCCGCTGCTCGGCCTGGCCTGGTGGGCGCTGGATTTTCCCTTCATGCGCCGGGTCAGCCGCGCCCAACTGGCGCGCAACCCGGCGTTGCGCAACCGCGACCGCGAGATCACCCGCCAGGCCTGCCAGCGTTTCCGCCGCACGCCGGTGTCGGTGATGAACTTCGTCGAGGGCACCCGCTTCACCTCCGACAAGCACGCCCGGCAGAACCCGCCGTATCGCCACCTGCTGCGCCCGCGCAGCGGCGGCATCGCCTTCACCATCGATGCCATGGGCGACATGCTGCAGTCGTTGATCGATGTCACCGTGGTCTATCCGGCCGGCAACCCCAGCCTCGCCGACCTGTTCGCCAACCGCGTGCCGCGTGTGGTCGTGCAGGCCACCGAGCGGCCGATTCCCGCCGACCTGCTCGGCGGCGACTACGACAACGACCCCGCCTTCCGCACCCGCTTCCAGCAATGGCTGAACGGCATCTGGGAGGAAAAGGACGCCGCCATCGAGGCGGTGCTGAAGCGTCCGGCCTGAGCCGCCGGGCGAAGCGCGGCGGCGTTCAGCGCGCGCCGATCTCGAACGCCGGCAGTTTCTTTGCCACCGCGACATGGTCGAGGTGGACGTAGGCGGGCAGGCCGTCGCGGCCGTAGGGCGGCGGGTCTTCGCCGGCGATCAGCGGGGCGAGGTAGCGGCGCGCGGCGGCGCTGATGGCGTAGCCGTCACGGGTCAGGAAGCTTTTCGGCACGGTCTTCTCGCGGTTGGCGATCTTCTCCAGCGGCGCGGCTTCGATCTTCCAGCGATAGGGCGCGTCGGACAGCCGCTTGATGATCGGCATCACCGCGTTGCGGCCTTCGAGGGCGAAATCGACCGCCTTCTCGCCCACCGCCCAGGCCTGCTCGGCGTCGGTCTTCGAGGCGATGTGGCGGGCCGAGCGTTGCAGGTAGTCGGGCACCGCCCAGTGCACCTTGTGGCCGAGCCGGCGCTTGACCAGTTCGGCGATGGCCGGGCCGGCACCGCCCAGTTGCGCGTGGCCGAAGGCGTCGCGGACGCCGGATTCGGCGAGGAAACGGCCATCCGGCCAGCGCACGCCCTCGGAGACGACCACCGTACACCAGCCGACCCGCTTTACCGTGGCGTCGACGCGGCCGAGGAAATCCGCCTCGTCGAGCGGCCGCTCGGGAAACAGGATCAGGTGCGGGGCGTCGTCGGCGTCGCGTTTGGCGAGGCCGGCGGCGGCGGCGATCCAGCCGGCGTGGCGGCCCATCGCCTCCAGCACGAACACCTTGGTCGAGGTTTCCGCCATCGAGGCGACGTCGAGGCTGGCCTCCATCGTCGCCACGGCGGTGTACTTGGCGACCGAGCCGAAGCCGGGGCAGCAGTCGGTGAGGGCGAGGTCGTTGTCCACCGTTTTCGGCACGCCGATGCAGACGAGCGGGTAATCGAACTCGCGCGCCAGATGCGACAGCTTCAGCGCGGTGTCGGCGGAATCGTTGCCGCCGTTGTAGAGGAACCAGCGGATGTCGTGGGCACGGAACACCTCGATCAGGCGCGCGTACAGGGCGCGGTCGGCCTCCAGCGATTTCAGCTTGAAGCGGCAGGAGCCGAATGCGCCGCCGGGCGTGTGGCGCAATGCGCGCAGCTTGGCGGCCGGGATGCGGCTGGCGTCGATGAAATCCTCGTGCAGGGCACCGAGGATGCCGTTGCGCGCCGCGTACACCTTCACCCGCCGGCTGCGGGCGCGGCTGATGACGCTGGCGGCGGTGGCATTGATGACGGCGGTGACGCCGCCGGATTGCGCGTAGAGCAGGGTGCCTTGGGTCATGGGTCGCCTGATTGGAGGGAATGTCGGCGGCGTTGCCGGGCGCAACGCGGTCGACGAAAGATGGTTTGACTTGCGCGGGCAGCAGCAGTTAGCGTGTCGGGCCAACGCTTTGCGCAGCACTTGCGAGTGTATCGACAGCAGGTGCCCCGTGCGCAAGGGCCATCACTTTCGCGCGGCCCGGGTCGCGCCGTCACGAGGTCAGAACACGCATGCGACTGGTACTTCTGGGAGCGCCCGGCTCGGGCAAAGGCACGCAGGCGGCGCGCCTGAAGGAAGCGCTGGCGGTGCCGCACATTTCCACCGGCGACCTGCTGCGCGCCGCCGTCGCCACCGGCACGCCACTGGGCCGCGAGGCCAAGGCGGTGATGGAGCGCGGCGAACTGGTTTCCGACGACATCGTGCTCGGCATGCTGGAAGAGCGCCTGCGCCAGTCGGATACCGGCGATGGCTTCATCCTCGACGGCTTTCCGCGCAACCTGGCCCAGGCCGGCGCGCTGGACACCCTGCTCGAGCGCCTCGGCCAGCCGGTCGACATCGCCGTGCAACTGGATGTCGATACCGAGTTGCTGATCCAGCGCATCGCCGGCCGCGCCCAGGCCGAAGGCCGCGCCGACGACAGCCCGGAAGCGGTGCGCAACCGCCTGCGCGTGTATTCCGACCAGACCGCGCCGGTGATCGACTACTACCGCCAGCGCGACAAGCTGGCCTGCGTGTTCGGCGTCGGCAGCATGGAGGAAGTGCTGCAACGCGTGTTGGCCGCCATCGGCGCAGCGCCAGCCGCGTCCTGAGCCGTCTTCGCCCGCGCGCGGCCGCTGCGGCGCGCAGCGGGCGGATGCCGACATGGCCAATCTGTTTTCCGCCCTGATCGCCCTGTGCCTGTTGCGTCGCGGCCCGCAGGACCTGCCCTACTCGCCGTCGCTGACGCGCCTGCTGGTGGTCCTGCTGGTGGCGACCAACCTGTTCTACACCGCCTTCATCGAGTTGCCGGATGCACTGCCGCGACTGCTGCTCGCGCTGGCCTGGCTGCTCGGCGCGCCGTGGCTGCTGCTGCGCCTGAGCGGCCGGCGCGAGCGCTACGCGCAGACGCTGATGGCCTTTGCCGGCAGCGGTCTGGTGTTCGCCCTGGCCTTCCTGCCGCTGGCCGTGGCCGCCGCCGACCTGCCGGCGCTGGCCGCCGACACGCCGCCGACGCCGGGGCAACTGACCATCGCCTGGCTGACCCTGCTGGCGGTGGGCTGGAAACTGGCCGTCGCCAGCCACATCCTGCGTCATGCGCTGGACTGGCCGCGGCTGGCCAGCATGGCCCTGGCGCTGGCCCTGTTGCTGCTGGAGATGGGCGTCGACCACCTGTTGTTTGCAAGCGCCGGAGCCTGATCGCGCCATGAAACTGCACATCCTCGGCATCTGCGGCACCTTCATGGGCGGGCTGGCGGCACTGGCGCGCGAGCGCGGCGACGCCGTCGCCGGCAGCGATGCCGGTGTCTATCCGCCGATGAGCGACCAACTCGAAGCGTTGGGCATCGCCCTGGCCGAAGGCTATCGCGCCGAACACATCGCCGCCGACACCGAGCTCGTCGTGGTCGGCAATGCGCTGTCGCGCGGCAACCCGGCGGTCGAGCACGTGCTGAATGCAGGCCTGGCCTACAGCTCCGGCGCGCAGTGGCTGGCCGACAACATCCTGCCCGGCCGGCAGACGCTGGCGGTGGCCGGCACCCACGGCAAGACCACCACCAGCGCGATGCTGGCCTGGCTGCTGGAAGCGGCCGGCCAGTCGCCCGGTTTCCTGATCGGCGGCGCGCCGGGCAACTTCCCGGTGTCCGCGCGCGGCGGTCAGGGGCCGTGCTTCGTGGTGGAGGCGGACGAGTACGACACCGCCTTTTTCGACAAACGCAGCAAGTTCGTCCATTACCGGCCGCGCATCGCCATCCTCAACAATCTCGAATACGACCACGCCGACATCTTCCCCGACCTCGCCGCCATCCAGCGCCAGTTCCACCATCTGCTGCGCAGCGTGCCGGGCAACGGCCGGCTGATCGTCAACGGCGAGGATGCGGCGCTGGCCGAGGTGCTGGCGATGGGCTGCTGGACGCCGGTGGAGCGCTTCGCCATCGACCCCGCCGTGCCGGCACGCTGGCGCGGCGTGGCGCTGAATGCCGATGCCTCGCGCTTTGAGGTGCTGCGCGATGGTGTTTCGCTGGGCGAGGTCGAGTGGTCGTTGCAGGGCCGGCACAACCTGATGAACGCGCTGGCCGCGCTGGCCGCCGCCGAAGCGGCCGGCGTCGACGCCGCCACGGCGCTGCCCGCCCTGGCCGCTTTCCGTGGCCCGCGTCGGCGCATGGAAGCGCTGCCGGCCGCCGGCGGCATCGACATCTACGACGATTTCGCCCATCACCCGACCGCCATCCGCAGCACGCTGGACGGTCTGCGCGCACGGATCGGCGCGCGCCGTCTTATCGCCGTGCTGGAGCCGCGCAGCAATTCGATGCGGCTGGGCGCGCACGCCGCCGCGCTGGCTCCGTCGCTGGATCCGGCCGACGCCGTGTTCTTCCTCGCCCGGCCGGAACTGCCCTGGGACGCCGCCGCCGTGGTCGCCGACCTGCGCGGTCAGGGCCGGGTGTTCGCCGAAGTCGACGCCCTGCTGGCGGCGCTGGACGCCGACGCCCGCGCCGGCGACGCCGTGGTGTTCATGTCCAACGGCGGCTTCGAAGGCGCGGCGCGGCGGTTCTCCGCGCGGATCGTCGCCCGCGGTCGATGAGCGAAGCCGCGCTGCCGCTGTTTCCGTTGCCGCTGGTGCTGTTCCCCGGCGGCCGCCTGGACCTGCGCATCTTCGAGCCGCGCTACCTCGACCTGGTGCGCCTGTGTACCCGCGAGAACCGCCCGTTCGGCGTCTGCGCGGCGCTGCCGCCGGCTGACGATCCGGCCGGCGCACTGACCCCGGCGCGCATCGGCACGCTGGCCCGGATCGTCGATTTCCATACCCGTGCCGATGGCCTGCTCGGTATCCGCTGTCTTGGCGAGCAGCGCTTTCGCGCCGGCCCGCTGCGGGTCCGCGACAACGGCCTGCTGGTCACCGAGCCGACCCTGCTCGACGACGACATGGACGCACTGGTGCGGCCCGAACACAGTCTGCTCGCGCAACTGCTGGACAACGTACTCGACCAGGCCGGCGGCGAGCACGCCGATGCCGAACGCGAGCTGCGCCAACGCGCCGCCTGGGTCGGCTTCCGCCTGGCCGAACTGTTGCCGCTGGCGCTGGCGCAGCGGCAGACCCTGCTGCAATGCGCCGATCCGCACCAGCGCCTGCAACATCTGGTCGACTGGCTGCCGGAGCTGATCGAGGCCGGCGAGTCGGACGAGGGCTGAAGGCCGCCGTCAGGGCGACTCGGAGTCGGCTGCGCGGCGGCTGGCGGTGGCCTCGACCTGCAACGTCAGCGTCACCACGTCGCCGACCGTATCGGCCTGCGCGCGCAGGCCGAAATCGCTGCGCCGCAGCGTGGCGCTGGCGGAAAACCCGACCGTGCGGCGCAGCGTCAGCGGGTTGCGGCCGAGCTTGTTCAGGCGCACGTCGAGGCTCACTTCGCGCTGCACCCCGCGCAGGTCGAGCAGACCGATGACGCGGGCGCGATCCTCGCCCTGCGGAATGACCTCGGTGGAGCGGAAGCGGGCGACCGGATGTCGTCCGGCGTCGAGGAAATCACGCCGCAGCATGCGCGCGTTCCACTTCTCGTCGCCCAGGTCGAGGCGCTGCACGGGAATCTCCACGTCCACCTCGGCGCTGCGCCAGTCCTCGGGATCGAAGCGCAGTCGGCCGACAGGGCCGGAGAACGTGCCCAGCGCCTCGGAAAAGCCGAGATGGTCGATGGCGAACACGATGCGTGTGTGCAGCGGGTCGATGGCGTAATCGCGCGGCGCGGCCGGGGTCGGCATGGCCAGCAGAAGCGCCAGCGCGGCGAGCGCAATGCCGCCGGACAGGCGCTCAGCGCGCATCGTCGTGCTCCGTTCCGGCATCGCGGGCGACATCCCAGGCCAGCGCCGCCAGCCGTTGCAGGCGCTCGCGGCCGGGGCGTTGCAGTTCGCTGGCGAAGGCGGCCAGGGTGGCTTCGCGATCCAGCGCGCGGCGTTCGGCCAGGGTGCCGGCGACGGCGCGGCCCAGGGCGTCGAAGATCAGGCCGTAGGCCAGCGCGTGGACCAGTCCGCCGCCCAACGTGCCGGCACCGGGAAACGCCTTCAGCGCATTGCCGGCGATAGCGAGCGTCACCGCCATGCTGGCGCGGGCGGCGCTGCCGGCCCCGGCGACCAGGCTGTCGAGGTCGATGTCGCGCGGCGGCAACTGGTAGATGCCGCACAACTCGCGGATCAGCGCCGTCGCCAGCGCGCCTTGGATCAACAGGTCGGTGCCCGGTGCCACCGCCGCCAGCGCGCCAAGCACGGCGCGACGGGTGTAGCGGCTGATGCTGGCCTCGGCCTGTTGTCGCCGCTGCTGCGTCTCGATGTCGTCGAGGCGGGTATCCAGCCGTGCCAGCGTGGCCTGCTCGCGGGCTGGCTCCAGCGCCATCGGGCCAAGGTTGGCGACCTTGGCCAGTGCGTTCAGCAAAGCGTCGAGCTGCGCCGGCTGGCGGCGTTCGACCTGTTCGACGCGGCCATCGGCATGCCGGCGCTGCGCCGTCTCGACATGGCCGGCGCTGACCGGGGCGACGAGCACGCGCGGCGGCGGATAGCGCTTGCGCAGATGGGCGAGCAGGGCCTCACGCTCGTCGTCGCGATAGCGGTCGGACTTGTTCAACGCCAGCACCACCGGCCGGCCGCTGTCGATCAGCGCGCGCAGCTCGCCGTCCTGGCTGCGGGTCAGATCGCCATCGGCGACATAGACCAGGGCATGCGCGCGCGCCGCCTCGTCGCGCGCCAGCACGGCGCGGGCGTCGCCGTCGCGCTCGTTGAGGCCGGGCACGTCGGCCAGCGCCAGCAGGCGACCATCGGGCAGGCGGCCTTGCGCCTGCTGCACGCGCCGGGTGCTGCCGCCGACCACGTCGATGTCCGGCGCGCTATCCGGAGCCAGCGCCTGCAACAGGCTGGACTTGCCGCTGGAAATCTCGCCGAACAGGGCGACGTGCAGCGTGCCGGCCGCGCGCCGGCGATCCAGTTCCGCCAACTCGTCGCCCAATGTCGGCTGCACGGTTTCCAGCTTCGCCATGCGCTGCTCCAGCGCAGCGCGATCCAGCGGCTGCGGGCGCGGCGCGCGGCGCGGTGGCGGTCGCAGCAATCGCCAGACCAGCCACACCCCGCAGACCAACAGCGCCAGCGCCAGCACCAACATCGCCCCGCTCAGCCACGGCGGAAGCTGCTCGATGCGCTGCCAGAACGCCACCAGCCGATCAGTCAGCCCGATCAGCGCGTACAAGCCGCCCAGGGTCAACACCGCGACCACCCCGGCAAGAACCAGCCGCAGACCGCGACTGACGTTCATGGCGATGGCGAAAACGCACTCATGCGCGGATTGTACGTGCGGCTTGCGCCCGGCCGGCATGCTTGCGAGCATCGGGACGGTCGGAACGGGGGAGCGGCGATGGGGCGCTGGCTGCTGGGATGTTTGCTGATGCTGGGCGGCGGCGCGCAGGCGCTGGCGGCGATGGCTTTGCCGGAAACCCCGCGCTTCCGCTTCCTGACCGTTGCCGATGGCCTGCCCTCGGACAGCGTGTACGCGCTGGCGCAGGACCACGACGGCTATCTGTGGGTCGGCACCGATGACGGTCTGGCGCGCTTCGACGGTATCGATTTCAACGTGTTCCGCCACCAGCCCGAGCAGCCGGCCTCGCTGCCGTCGAACGCGGTGCAGGCGCTGCACGTGGACGCCGCCGGACACCTGTGGGTCGGCATGAGCGGCGGCGGCCTGAGCCGTTTCGACGCCGTTCGCGGCGGCTTCGTCCACTACGTCCTCGATGCGACCGGTGGCGCGCCGCTCAGCGATGTCTGGGCGCTGGCGTCGACGCCGGACGGGGCGCTGTGGATCGGCGGCTTCGGCGGTGGTCTGTACCGGCTCGACCCGGACAGCGGCGCGATCCGGCATTACCGCCACGACGCCGCCGAGCCGCGCTCGCTGTCCGCCGACCACGTGCTGTCGCTGGCGGCGGATGCGGGTGGCGACCTGTGGGTGGGCGGCACGGCGGGGCTGGACCGTTTCGACGGCGCGGGTTTCGTCCGCCATCCGCCCGGCGCGGACGGTCCCGGCGGGGCGATGATCCTGAGCCTGCGCGCCGATGCCGATGGCGGCCTGTGGATCGGCACCGACAAAGGCCTCGACCGCCGCCAGCCGGACGGCCGCATCGTCGCCACCGCCGAACGCGAGGGGCTGGTCGACGCCGGCGTGATGGCGCTGTTGCGTGATCGTGCCGGAACGCGCTGGCTGGGCACCCGCGCCGGACTGCAACGCGCCGTCGACGGCCGCGTGCAGGCACCCGAGCGCGCCGGCTGGCGTGGTGCGTTGCCGCTGGATCGCGCCGTGCTGGCGATCCTGGAGGATCACGAGGGCGGCCTGTGGTTCGCCACGCGCGGCCTTGGCCTGGCGCGCTTGCCGCCGGGCTGGCGCAACTTTTCCACGCTGGCCTCCGATCCGGGCAAGCCCGATGCGCTCGGCGCGGCTCCGCAGGGTGTCGCCGAGGCAGCCGACGGGCGGCTCTGGGTGGTCGGTTACGACGGTCGGCTGGTGCGGCTGGATGCCGCCAGCGGCCAGGTTGAAACACATGCGACCCTGCCGGAACGGCGGCTGTGGTCGGTGCTGGACACCGGCAGCGCGGTCTGGGTCGGCCACCAGCGCGGCCTCAGCCGCATCGACCTCGGTGGCAAGCCGGATCGGCACTGGCTGGCCGGCGAGGCCGATGCACCGCCCAGCGGTCTGGTCGACCTGCTGCTGGCCGATGGCGAGGGCGGGCTGTGGCTGTCCGCCAACGGCAGCGGCATCGAATGGCGCAATGCGCAGGGCGTCGTGCAGGCGCGGCATCTGCCCGGCGATGGCAGTGGCCTGCCGGTCGGCGCGGTCGATCAGATCGGCCGCGACGGCGAAGGCCGGCTGTGGCTGGCCAGCGCCAGCGGCCTGCTGTGGCGCGACCCGGTGGACGGTCGCATCACGCCCGTGCCCGGCGCGCCGACGCAGGCGGTACACGGCTTCGCCTTTGCCGCCGATGGCAGCGTGTGGCTGTCGCGCCTCGGCGCGCTGGAGCGCTTTGCGGTGGTCGCCGACGGCCTGCATCTGCGCCAGCGCGTCGACGCCGCCCAGGGCCTGCCGGCGGTGGCCGCCGGCGGCGTGGTGGTGGACGCTGCCGGCGATGTCTGGCTGACCAGCTCGCGCGGCCTGCTGCACTATCGCCCGGCGCAGGACGCGGTGCGCCATTACGGTCTGCGCGATGGCCTGCCCAACACCGAGTTCGGCAGCCGCCCGCCGCTGCGCACCGGCGGCGGCATCATCGTCGCGCCGCTGGTGGGTGGCCTGGCGCTGTTCGATCCGGCGCGTTTCCAGAGCACGCCGCAGTGGCCGCGGATGAACTGGACGCGGCTGGCGATCCGCCGCGATGGCGGCGAACATCTGTTGCATCCCGACGGCGTGCTGCGCCTGCGCCACGACGACAGCGAGTTCCAGGTTTCCGCACGGCTACTGTCGTTTGCCGATCCCGCCACCCATCGCTACCGCTTCTTCCTGCAGGGCGTGGATGCGGAATGGGTGGACGCCGGCGCGCAGGGCGAGCGTCGCTATCCCAACCTGCCGCCGGGTCGGCACGTGCTGCACGCCACCGCCGCTTCCACCGATGGTGTCTGGTTCGCGCCGCCGCTGCGGGTGATGATCGAGGTCGCGCCGCCGTGGTGGGCAACCCCCGTCGCCAAGGCGTTGTGGATCGCTCTGGCGCTGCTGCTGGCCTGGGCCGCCTGGCAATGGCAGCGACGCCGTCTGTTGCAACGTCATGCCGCCGAACTGGCCGAGCGTGAACGTCGCTGGGCACTGCGCGCCTCGCAGGCGAAGAGCGAATTCCTCGCCACCATGGGCCATGAGATCCGCACCCCGATGACCGGCGTGCTCGGCATGACCGAGCTGCTGCTGCGCACCAAGCTGGACGCCAAGCAGCGCACCTACGGCGAGGCCATCGAACGCTCCGGCCGGATCATGCTGCGGCTGGTCAACGACGCCCTCGACCTGGCCCGCATCGAGGCCGGCAAACTGACCCTGGCCGACGCGCCGTTCGACCTGCACGCCCTGCTTGATGCGGTCGATGCGGTGCTCGATCCGCTGGCCGCGCAGAAGGGCCTCGACTATCGCGGCGAGCGCACCGCCGACCTGCCGCGCTGGCTGCGCGGCGACGCCCTGCGCATCCAGCAGGTGTTGCTCAACCTCGGCGGCAACGCGGTCAAGTTCAGCGACCACGGTGCCATCGTGGTGCGCGCACGGCGCGCCGGCGACTGGCTGCGGCTGGAAGTGGCCGACAACGGCCCCGGCCTCAGCGCCGACCAGCAAAGCCGCCTGTTCCAGCGCTTCGAGCAGGCCGAGGGCGCGCTGACCACGCAGCGCCACGGCGGCAGCGGCCTGGGTCTCGCCATCTGCCGCGAACTGGTCGGCGCAATGGGCGGGCGGATCGGCGTCGACAGCGCGCCCGGCGAAGGGGCCTCGTTCCATGTCGAACTGCCCTGCGTCCTCGCCAGCGCGCCGGCCGCCGAGCCTGCCGCCGCCGTACCCGTCGGCCAGCGCCGCGTCCTGCTGGTCGAGGACGACGCCACCGTCGCCGCCGTGATCAGCGGCCTGCTGGTCGAGGACGGCCACGCCGTGGTGCACGCACCGCACGCGCTGGCAGCGCTGACGGAACTGGAGCCCGGCCGCTTCGACCTCGCCTTCGTCGATCTCGACCTGCCCGGTCTCGATGGCCTCAGCCTGGCCCGCCTGCTGCGCCAGCAGGGTCGCGACCTGCCGCTGGTGGCGCTGACCGCCCGCGCCGACGCCGCCGCCGAGGGCGACAGCCTGAAAGCCGGCATGAGCGCCTTCCTGCGCAAGCCGGTCGGCAGCGCCGAACTCCGGCGCAGCCTGGACGCGTTGACCTGAGGCCTCAATCCGCCATCCATCGCAGTTGCACGCTGGCCGTCGCGCCGGGGGTGTTGTAGCCGGGGATCAGGACGTAGTCGCGGTCGAGGATGTTGTCCAGGCGCAGTTGCAGCGTCAGTCGTCGGCTCAGCGGCTGGTTCAGCCAGGCACCGAGGAGGGCGTAGCCGGGCAGTTCGCCGGTGCTGTCGGCACGGGCCGAGACGCCGTGCAGTTCAAGCCCGAGTCGCGCGGCGCGCCAGTCGCGTTCGATGCCCAGGGTGGCCTTGCGGGCGGCGCGGCGCAGCAGGGCGAGGCCGCTGTCGGCATCACGGGCGCGCTGCCAGCCAAGGTTGGCCGACAGCCGCCAATCGTCGATGTCGATGCCGGTTTGCAGTTCGATGCCGCGCAGGTCGGCGCGGGCGATGTTGATGGCCTGGAAGCACTCGCCGCCGCTGAAGTCGATCAGGTCGCGGACGCGGTTGCGATAGGCGGCCAGCGACAGCTCCACGCCGGCACCCTGCCAGTCGAACCCGGCTTCGAGGTTGCGTGCGCGCTCGGGGTCGAGGTCGGCATTGCCGGCGAACAGTCCGCCGAAACCGGGCGAATACAGTTCGTTGAGGGTCGGCGCGCGGAAGCCTTCGCCAGCGTTCAGGCGCAGCCGCGCCTGCGCGCCCAGACGCCAGCCCAGAGCGGCCTGCAGCGAAGTCCGGCCGCCGAAGCTGTCGAAGTCGTCATGCCGCGCGCCCAGTTGCCAGTCCAGCGCGCCGTGGCCGTCGCGCCAATCGACGAACACGGCGCGCTGGCGGCGCGACTGCGCGTACTGCGCGCTGCCGGCGAAGGTATCGAGATTGACGCCCTCGTCATGCACCAGGCTGGCACCGTGCAGCCATTCGCCACGCCCGCCGAGCGGCTGGACGCGCTGCGCCTCCAGTTGCCAGCGGCGGGTTTCGTAGCGGCTGAAGAACACCGGGGTGTCGAGATCCTCGCGGTGATGCCCCAGCGCCAGCGACCAAGGTGATCGCTGGCCGCCGCTCAGGGCCAGCCGCGCGGAACTGGCGTCGGTGCGCGACTCGCCCTGGTCGAACTCGACCTCCGAGCGCGCGTACAGCCACTGCCCGTCCAGCCGCAGGCGCTCGCCATCGAGGCCAGCACTGAGGTTGAGGCTGCGCTGGCGATAGCCGTCGTCGTCGGGGTCGTAGCTGAAGCCGGCGGCGTTCTGCGCCGAGAAGCCGACGCTGTCGACCATGGCGGCGCGAACGCCGAACTCGCCGTGCGCGCCGGCACGTCCGGCACCGGCCTCGACGCGCCAGGTGTCGTGGCTGGCAAGGCCGACCAGCGCTTCGACAGCGACCGGACGGCGGGTGAAGATCTGGATCACGCCGCCGATGGCATCGGAGCCGAACAGCGCCGCGCGCGGGCCGCGGACGATCTCGATGCGCTCGATCTGCGCCAGCGGCAGGTGCTCCCAGACGTGGCCGCCGGTATTGGCGGAGGCGACGCGCACGCCGTCGATCAGCACCAGCACGTGGCTGGAATTGCCGCCGCGCAGGAACAGCGAGGTCTGCTGTCCGAGGCCGCCGCCACGCACGATGTCGACACCGGCCCGGCTGCGCAGCAGGGTCAGCACGTCGCCGTCGCTGGCCTCGATGGCGGCGCGGTCGATCACCTCGACCGAGGCCAGCACCGAATCCAGTGTCGCCTCGGTGCGGGTGGCGCTGACCACGATCTCGGGCTGGCGCGGCGGGTCGGCCGCCACCGCCAGCGACCAGGCAGCGGCGCAGACCAGCGCGAACAGGGACGGGGAACGATAGGACATCGGGATTTCCTTCGGCAACGGCGGACGGATCAGACACGTCGGTCGATTGCCGGAAGCGCGCACGCGCCCCAGCGCGCCTCACCGGCGCGCGCTGCGCGAACCCGCGCCCGTCGCCCGCCGCGACGCGCCACGACTCCACGATCCCGCAGCACTGGCGCGCCGCGACACATGGAGGCCCAAGGCCGGTCTCCGGACTGACGGGCGCGCATCAGACGATGCGCCGGTCCATCGCCTTCCCATGCCGGCCGGCACAGTGGCGTGTGGATGGACCTTTCCCGATTACCGTTGCGGGGGCAGCGCCGGACTTGCACCGGCTTCCCGAACACCCTGGGCAGGCGCAGTCTAGCCTGTTCGACGGCGGCCGGCGCGCCGCGCGCGCGGCCGACGCGGGGTCAATGCCGCCCGGATGGCGGTCGCTTGATCAGCTTGCGCAGGCCCTGCTTGATGCGCGTGATCAGGCCGACGTTTTCCGCCGGGGGTGGTGTGGCCGACCCGCCGCCGTGTGCCGCCTGTTCCGGCTTGCCGGCGTTTGCGCCGCCCTCGCCCTCGCGTTGACGCTTGCGATGACGCCCGCCGCGACGGCGACGCGGCTTGCGCGCCTCGCCCGGCGCTGCATCGTGACCAACCGGCGGCGCGGCGGTCGCGGTTGCGGCGTGGTTGACCGATGACGCGGCCTCGGCATCGCCGCCATGGGTGGCGGCCTGACGACGCGCCGGCCGCGGGCCGCGCTCGCCGCGTGATGTCGACGACCCTTCGCTGCGCCGGCCGCCACGGCGCGATCCGCCGTCGCCGCTCCGACCGCCGCCGCGACGGCGCTCGATTTCGCCGGCCTGCTCGCGGGCCTCGCGGAAAATCTGGCCGACGCTTTCCACTTCCTCGCCGGCCTCACCCTCGACCGCTGCGCGCGGCGCTCGCGGCAGCGCCACCAGCAGGTCGGCGCTGACCGGCTCGACCGGGATTTTCTGTTCGATGAAGGCCTCGATGTCCGGCAGGCCCATGGCGTACATCTCGCAGGCGAAGCTGATCGCGTCGCCCTCGGCACCCAGGCGCGCGGTGCGGCCGATGCGGTGGACGTAGTCCTCGGCGTCGAACGGCAGGTCGTAGTTGTAGACGTGGGAAACACCGTCGATGTGCAGGCCGCGCGCGGCGACGTCGGTGGCGACGAGGATTTCCAGTTGTCCCTTCTGGAAGCGCGCCAGCAGGCTTTCGCGCTTCTTCTGCGGCACGTCGCCGCTGAGCACGCCGACCCGGTAGCCGGCCCGCTCCAGCGCCCGGGCGACCTTTTCCACCCAGGCCTTGGTGTTGACGAACACCATCGTCCGCGCGCCTTCGCTGCGCGAGAGCAGGCCGAGCAGCAGCGGCAGCTTCTCCTCGTTGGCCGGCAGGTAGACGCGCTGGCGGACGCGGGCGGCGGTGATGCTTTCCGTCTCCACGACCAGTTTTTCCGGCTCGTTCATGTGTTCGTAGGCCAGCTCCAGCACGCGGTGGCTGAGGGTGGCGGAGAACAGCAGGGTCTGCCGGGTGGTGCGCTCGGGCATGCGCCGCAGCAGGAAGCGGATGTCCTTGATGAAACCGAGGTCGAACATGCGGTCGGCCTCGTCGAGCACGCAGACCTCGCAGGCGTGCAGGCTGACGACCTTGTGCTGCTTGACGTAGTCGATCAGCCGGCCGGGCGTGGCGATGATCACGTCGGCACCGCGTTGCAGGCTCTCGCGCTGCTTGTCGTAGTCGACGCCGCCGTAGATCAGGGCGAACTTGAGGCCGAGGTCGGAACCGAACTTGACCGCGTCCTTGTGGATCTGGATCGCCAGTTCGCGGGTCGGCGCGAGGATCAGCGCGCGCGGATCCTCCGGTTTGCGCTCGGCCAGCGCCGGGCTGGTCAGCAGACGGTTGACCACGGCCACGAGGAAGGCCAAGGTCTTGCCGGTGCCGGTCTGCGCCTGGCCGGCGACATCGCGCCCGGCCAGCGCCAGCGGCAAGGTCAGTGCCTGGATCGGCGTGCAGCGGGAGAAGCCAGCTCTGGTCAGCCCCTCAAGCAGGGCCGGATGCAGCGCGAAGCTGGAAAAGGTGATATCGGTCAGCGGCTTGTCGGACATTCGGTTCTCTAGTGGCGGACGCCTGCGCTTGCGTGGGCCGGCCCCGTCGCCGCACACTCGCAACGTCCGCGTCCGGGCCTTGTCTGGTCGTGGTTTCGCCCCCAAGTGTAGCCGATGCGGCCGCGATCCTGCGGTCTTTCGTCCGGAGTAGCCCCTTGAATTCCAATGTCCTGCAAGTGAATGACGCCGATTTCGACAGCCAGGTGCTGCAATCGAGCGAGCCCGTCCTGGTCGATTTCTGGGCCGAATGGTGCGGACCGTGCAAGTCCATCGCCCCCATCATCGACGAGCTGGCCAATGATTACGCCGGCCGCCTGAAGGTCGCCAAGGTCAATGTCGACTTCAACAAGCAAACGGCTGCCAAGTACGGCATCCGCGGCATCCCGACGCTGCTGGTCATCAAGGACGGCAAGGTCGAAGCCACCCAGGTCGGCGCGGTCAACAAGTCGCAACTGGCGCAGTTGATCGACCGCACGATCTGAACCGCCCGGTGCCGGCACCGCTCCGGCACCGCGCGCGGCCCTTTACGGCCGCGCGCCGCGAGTGATACCGTTTAGCCGTCCTCAGGAGCGTTCGCTCCCTCTCACGGCACTCCTTCTTTCCCGTCACTCGCAGCCTGCGAGGATATATACCCGTGCAAGAAACCACCCCCGAGTCCGGCACCCAGGTGCCGACTGTCCGCGAGGTCGCGTCCGCGACGCCGACCACCGCCGCGCCCGCCGACTCCACCCCGGCCGATGCCGGCGGCGGCGCTCAGACGCAGGGCGGCGGCGAGAACCGCCCGTCGCCGCGCGAAGGACGCAACCGCAACCGCGACCGTCGCAACCGCAACCCTCGCGAGCAGCGCGACAACCGCCAGGGCGGCGAGGAAGCGCACCGTCCTGAGCGCGGCAACCGCGAGGACCGCAACGAGCGTCGCGAGGAGCTGCCGCCATTCCAGGTGCCGGAAAACTTCCCGGCCTACTCGCTGACCGACCTGAAGCGGATGAACGCCACGCAGTTGCTCGACATCGCCGACCAGATCGGCATCGGCGACGCGCTGGCGCGGATGCGCAAGCAGGACGTGACCTTCGCCCTGCTGAAGGCGCTGACCCGCACCTCCGACGGCGTCGCCGGCGAGGGCGTGCTGGAAATCCTCCCCGACGGCTACGGCTTCCTGCGCTCCAGCGACGCCAGCTACCTGGCCGGCCCGGATGACGTCTACATCAGCCCCAGCCAGATCCGCCGCTTCAACCTGCGCACCGGCGACTACCTGATCGGCAAGATCCGCCCGCCCAAGGATGGCGAGCGCTACTTCGCGCTGGACAAGGTCGACGCCATCAACGGCGAGCCGCCGGAAGCCAGCAAGAACAAGGTGCTGTTCGAGAACCTGACGCCGCTGTTTCCGCGCGAGCGCTTCCATCTGGAGCGCGGCAACGGCTCTTCCGAGGACATCACCGGCCGCATCCTCGACCTGATGGCACCGCAGGGCAAGGGCCAGCGCTCGCTGATCGTCTCTCCGCCCAAGGCCGGCAAGACCATGCTGATGCAGCAGGTCGCCACCGCCATCACCACCAACCATCCGGATGTGCACCTGATCGTGCTGCTGGTCGACGAGCGCCCGGAGGAAGTGACCGAGATGCAGCGCACGGTGCGTGGCGAAGTGGTCAGTTCCACCTTCGACGAGCCGCCGGCGCGCCACGTGCAGGTGGCCGAGATGGTGATCGAGCGCGCCAAGCGCCTGGTCGAACACAAGCGCGACGTGGTGATCCTGCTCGACTCCATCACCCGCCTGGCGCGCGCCTACAACACCGTGGTGCCGAGCTCGGGCAAGGTGCTGACCGGCGGCGTCGATGCCAACGCCCTGCAACGGCCCAAGCGCTTCTTCGGTGCCGCCCGCAAGGCCGAGGAAGGCGGCTCGCTGACCATCATCGCCACCGCCCTGGTCGACACCGGCAGCGCGATGGACAAGGTGATCTACGAAGAATTCAAGGGCACCGGCAACAGCGAAATCCACCTCGACCGGCGCATCGCCGAGAAGCGCGTCTACCCGGCGATCAACGTCAACCAGTCCGGTACCCGCCGCGAGGAGTTGCTGATCGAGCCGGATTACCTGCAGAAGATCTGGATCCTGCGCAAGCTGCTGCATCCGATGGACGAGCTGGCGGCGATGGAGTTCCTGCTCGACAAGATGAAGAACACCAAGACCAACGAGGAGTTCTTCAGCGCAATGCGCCGCTGACCGGCCCGGTCGGCCGCGCCGCGCAGACGAAAAACCCGGCCTGCGCCGGGTTTTTTCGTGTCCGCCACCGAAACCGGCGGCGTGCAGCGCCGGGCGACGGTTATGTTGTCCCGCGCGGGTGTACTATCGCGCAGACGAACGGGAGACCACGGACGGCGTCATTCCCAATTCGACACGAGGGGGGAAAGGGGGCCCCGCCTGAATGACAACCGATCCACGCATCGGCGGCAGACCGCCGCAACGAGCGCCCGACGGCAGCGCGCTGCCGCGCCGGGTAAGAACCATCCTGACCGGCATTTCGCACTACACCGGCGAGGAGATACAGCGCTGGCTGACCACCACGCTGGATGAATTCGAGGCGGCGCTGGAACTGCAATCCAACGGCGCGCGCAGTTTCGACCAGCAGGTCGAGGCGCGCGAAGCGCTGGCCGAGTTGCAGGTGGCCCGCCCACGTCTGCTTCCGGCCCTGCTCGCCACCCTGGAATCAGCCCTGTTCGGCCTGCGCAACGCGCCGGCCGAACAACCCGCCGCGCCGCTGTCGATCAAGGCCAGCGCGCTGAGCCTGGTGAACGAGGTCGAGATCGAGGAGGACATCGTCCTCAAGGAAGCCGCCAACCGCGCCGAGATGCGTTGCGGCATGCCGCTGTTCCTGCTCGGCCAGCGCTTCGGCGTGCTGGCGGCGCGGCCGGCCTTCGACGCCGATTCGCTGCCGATCGGCCCGCACGCGCTGTGTCGGATGCTGCGCGAATCAACGCTTGCCGGCAGCCGGTTCGATCAGCCGCGGCGCATCCAGTTGTTCCGCCTGTTCGAGCGCCAGGTGACGATGCTCGCCGCCAGCTTCTACGAGGCGATCAACCAGCAACTGATCGACCAGGGCGTGCTGCCCAACATGTCCTACGTGCCGGTGCGCCTGCGCCGCAGCGCGCAGGGGCAGGCGGACAAGATGCCGCCCGAGCCGCCGCCCGTCGAGGCTGCGCCCAAAGCCGGGAACGACGCGCCGGCGAAGACCCGCTTCCAGTCCGCCGAGCGCGCCCTCGGCACAAGCGGCGGCCGCGCCGCCAGCGCGCTCGGTCTCGACGTGGCCAGCGCCAGCGCGCTGGGCGCGGCGATCTCCGCCGATGCCGACGCCTACAACGTGCAGGACGACGCCGAGTTCTTCAGCACCCTGCGCAAGTTGATGGCGAGCAAGCGCAGCCTGCTCGGCAAGCTCGGCTCGTCGCCCCCCGGCGCGGCGCATCGCGCGCCGCCGCAACTGGCCGACGCCGGCAGCGTGCAGGACGCGCTCGGCCGCCTGCAGGAATCCGCCCCCACCATGGTGCGCGCCGGTGATCGCAGCGTGGTGCGCTCGGTGGCCCACCTCAAGCAGGATCTGCTGGCCGAACTGCGCCGCCAGGCTCCCAACGGCCAGGCGCTGGCGCTGCCGGAGGAAGACACCGACGCCATCGATCTGGTCGGCATGCTGTTCGAGCAACTGGTGCGCGATGTGCGCCCGAACAGCCTGGGCTCGTCGATGCTGGCGCGTTTGCAGGTGCCCCTGCTGCGCGTCGCGCTGAAGGATCGCAGCTTCTTCTCGCAGTCCGACCATCCGGCCCGGCAGATGCTCAACGCGGTCGCCGAGGCCACCGCCCACTGGTCCTCCGACGATGACGTCGATCGCGAACTGGCCGGCAAGATGGGCATGGTGGTGGATCGCGTCAACAAGGAGTTCGACGGCGACGTCGACCTGCTCGAACGCCTTGCCGGCGACATCGGCCAGCAGGTCCAGGCGCAGGCGCGGCGGGCGGAAATCGCCGAGCGCCGCCATGTCGAAGCGGCGCGCGGCAAGGAGAAGCTGGAAACCGCCCGCATCCACGCCGCGCAGGCGCTGGACGCCCGGCTGGCCGACAAGCCGGTGCCGAAGTTCCTCAATTCACTGCTGGAGCAGACCTGGGGCGACGTGTTGGCGTTGTCGGCGCTGCGCGGCGGCGAGGATTCCGCCGCCTACCGCCATCAGCTGGAGATCGCCGACAAGGTGATCGACGTCGCCGTCGCCCAGCGCAGCGGTGCTGCCGCGCCGGTCGCGCCGGCCCAGGCGCAGGCGCTGCGCGAGGAAATCGAGCAGGCGCTGGGCCAGGTCGGCTACCACGAGGAAGACGCCAGGACGGTCGCCACGCGGCTTCTGTCCGGCAACGAGGAGGACAAGGACGACCCGGCCTCACGCACGGAACTGGCGATCAAGCTCAAGCAACACGCCCGCTTCGGCCAGCAGCGCGAACAGAACGCGCCGCCGGGCGTCAGCGCGGTGAAAGTGGACGAGCTCAGCGCCGAGGAACGCCTGCAACTGGAGGCGCTCAAGCGGCTGCCGTTCGGCGTCTGGCTGGAAATGACGCCGCCCGACCGCGGCGAGCGGGTGCGCCGACGGATGAGCTGGTACAGCCCGGTCACCGGCAACTGCCTGATCGTCAACCATCGCGGCCAGCGTGTCGGCGAGTTTCCGCTGACCTGGCTGGCGCGTGAAATGGTCGCCGGGCGGGCCGCCCTGGTCAACGAGAATGCCGGCTCGCTGGTGGACCGCGCCTGGAAGGCGATCCTGAGCACGCTCAAGGTGTTCGGCGGTCCGGCGGAGGCCACCGCATGACCCGCGCCGGCGAGGAGTACCGCCGCGCCAAGCGGCGTCGGGCGCAGGAGCCCATCGACGTGTTCGACACCATGGCCGAGCAGACCATCGGCCGCATCGGCAACCTGTCGGAGACCGGCATGATGTTGCTGGTGACCCGCGAAATGCTCGACGACGCCCTGTTCCAGCTTCGCTTCGTGCTGCCGCACGGTGCCAGCGGCGGACGCCGGATCGAAGTCGGCGCGCACCAGTTGTGGTCCGAGGAGGCCAGCTCGCCCGGCCAGTTCTGGTGCGGCTTCCGCTTCATCGACATCGCCCCCGACGACCTCGACCTGCTGCGCCTGTGGGTGGACGCGCCGGGCGGCGAATACGCCTGACCGCCGCAGGCTGAACGGCGGCGGTTTCCCTGTCGCCGGGCGGCGGGCGACAATGCCGGGCCCGGCCGCCATTCCGGCGGCCGCCGACCCGCCGGGGCGACGCCATGAGCCAGAACACCTACGCCGACCACATCGCCACCTTGCAGGCGCGCAGCGCCGTCGCGCTGGCGCGGGCCGGTCGCGAGCACCTGCTGATCGCCGCCGGCGTGCAGAAATACCACTTCCTCGACGACCGCCCCTATCCGTTCCAGGTCAACCCGCATTTCAAGCACTGGCTGCCGCTGACCGAACACCCGCACTGTTGGCTCAGCATCACCCCCGGCGAGAAGCCGGTGCTGGTCTACTACCAGCCGGACGACTACTGGCACCTGCCGCCGGAGACGCCGGCCGGCTTCTGGGTCGATCATTTCGACATCCGCATCGTCGCCGACCGTGCGCAGATCGCCGCCCACCTGCCGCCGGCCGCGCGCTGCGCGATCATCGGCGAGGCCGATGCGGCGGAAGACGGTCATGTGCCCGACAATCCCGCCGCCGTGCTCGATTACCTGCACTACCACCGCGCCTTCAAGACGCCCTGGGAGCTGGAGCAGATGCGCGTGGCGACGCAGCGGGCGGTGCGCGGCCATCGCGCCGCCGAGGCCGCCTTTCGTGCCGGCGCATCGGAACTGGGCATCCATCGCGCCTATCTGGAAGCCACCGGACACAGCGACTTCGACCTGCCCTACACCAACATCATCGGTCTCAACGAACACGGTGCGGTGCTGCATTACCAGCATCTGGACGCGCAGCCGCCGGCGCGTTCGCGCAGCTTTTTGATCGACGCCGGCGCGCAGCACAACGGCTACGCCGCCGACATCACCCGCAGCCACGGCGATGGCGATGACGACTTCGCCGCCGTGCTGGCGGCGATGGAAACGGTGCAGTTGCAACTGGTCGACGGCGTCCGCGCCGGGCAGCACTACGTCGCCCTGCACCGCCGCGCCCATCATCTGATCGCCGGCGTGCTGCGCGATCTGGACATCGTCCGCATGACGCCGGAGGCGATGGTGGACAGCGGCGTCAGCAATGTCTTCTTCCCGCATGGCCTGGGCCATCTGCTCGGCCTGCAGGTACACGACGTTGCCGGCTTCCAGCCCGGCGAGGACGGCGGTCACGTCGCCGCGCCGGAGCAATATCCGGCGCTGCGCCTGACCCGCACGCTGGCCCCCGGCATGGTGGTGACCATCGAGCCCGGTCTGTACTTCATCGACACCCTGCTGCGCCGGCTGCGCGCCGGGCCGCACGGCAAGGCGCTCAACGAACCGCTGATCGCGCACCTGCGCCAGTTCGGCGGCGTGCGCATCGAGGACGACGTGGCCTGCACCGGGGACGCCCCGGAAAACCTCACCCGCGACGCCTGGCAACGGCACTGAGCAAGGCCGCCGGCCGGCCGCCGCCCCGGCTCACGGCTGTTCGGCGGCGTCCTCGTCGGCCTGCATGTCGCCGACTTCGACCCGCCCCTGCGGCAGGCCGCTCCAGGTTGCGTCGACCCAGGCGTGGTATTCGCGCGGATCCCAGAAGCGCGAGGCGAAGAAGTCCTTGCCGGGCAGGCGGATCGGCATGCCGCCCGGCCCCGGCACCTCGATGATCGCATCGCGCATCGGATTGCCGGCGCGGTTCGGCATGCGGGTGGATTGGCGCAGGTGGCGACTCATGCGCCGCTTCGCCACGGCGTCACCGTATTCCTTCAGCAGCTCCTGGCCGATGGCGATGGCACGCTCGCGGCCGTCGTCATCCAGCGCCGCCCAATAGCGCTCGCGCACGGCGACGATCCACGGATAGCCGCGCTCGGCGGCGATGTCGGCCCAGGCATAGGCGGCCGGCCGATCCACCGCGCCGCCACGGCCTTCCCAGAGCATTTCCGCCAGCATCGCCTGCGACATCTTGTCGGCGTAGCGGGCGGCGCGCTTCAGATGGTTGCGCGCCTCCGCGAAGCGACCGGCTTCGAACGCGCGCCAGCCTTCGGTGCGGTACTTGAGGTCGGGATGGCCGTTGAGGAAGGACATCGACGCCATCACCTGCTGCTCGCGCGCCGTGAAACCCTCGCCGAGCGCTTCGCCCTGCGCGCCGACCGGCGCGGCCGGCAGCAAGGCCAGCGTAACGAGCAGCGCGATCAGCAACACGTGGGACTGGGCTTTTCCGCGCAGGATGAGGTGGGATCGCATGGCAGACACCTCGCCGTTCGACAGACGCGCAAGGCTAACAGAGCCGCCGCACACGGACAGGGATCCGGGTCAGCCCTCGTCGCCGACCGTCGCCACATTGCCGCGTCCGTCCAGCGCCAGACGGCCGGCGAGCAGGGCGGCCTGGGTCCGCGAATGGGCACCGAGCTTGCGCAGGATCGCCGTCATGTGCGCCTTGATGGTGGCCTCGGACACTTGCAGCTCCCAGGCGATCTGCTTGTTCAACAGGCCCTGGCAGAGCATGCCCAGCACGCGGTACTGCTGCGGGGTGAGTTCGGCGATGCGCGCCGCCAGTTGCTGTTCTTCCGGGTCGAGACCCTGATCCCCGGCCTCGACACCCGGCGGCAGCCAGGTGTCGCCGTCGAGCACGGCGGCGAGCGCGCCGCCGATGTCGGCGATGCTGGCCGACTTGGAGATGAAACCGGAGGCACCGTGGAGTACCGCCCGGCGCATCAGCGCCGGGTCGTCCTGCGCTGAGATCACCAGCACCGGCAGGATCGGCCAGGTGGCGCGCACGTGGACCAGTGCGGAAAAACCCTGCGCGCCGGGCATGTTGAGGTCCATCAGCAGCAGGTCGGCCTGCGGATGGGCCTCGATCAGCGCCAGCAGGCTGCGCACGTCCTCGGCCTCGTGGATCGCCGCGTCGGGAAAACGCTGGCGCACCGCGCGGCGCAGCGCGTCGCGGAACAGCGGGTGATCGTCGGCGATCAGGATCGACATGGGCATCACCGTCGGCGGCCTGCGGGCAGGCCGTCGATAGTGTGCAACGGGCGCGCCGGCAAGGTCATTTCACCAGGCGCTCGCCGACCAGGTTGTCGACCACCGACGGATCGGCCAGGGTCGAGGTGTCGCCGAGCTGGTCGGGCGCGTTCTCGGCGATCTTGCGCAGGATGCGGCGCATGATCTTGCCCGAGCGGGTCTTCGGCAGGCCGGGTGCCCATTGCAGGTAGTCCGGCGTGGCGATCGGGCCGATCTCGCGGCGCACCCAGGCGATCAGTTCCTTGCGCAGCGCCTCACTCGGCTCCTCGTCGGCGTTGAGGGTGACGTAGGCATAGATGCCCTGGCCCTTGATGTCGTGCGGACAACCGACCACCGCCGCCTCGGCCACCTTGGGATGCGAGACCAGGGCGCTTTCCACCTCGGCCGTGCCCATGCGGTGGCCGCTGACGTTGATCACGTCGTCGACGCGGCCGGTGATCCAGTAATAGCCGTCCTCGTCGCGACGGCAGCCGTCGCCGGTGAAGTAGGTGCCGGGATAGGTCTTGAAATAGGTGTCGATGAAGCGCTCGTGGTCGCCGTAGACGCTGCGCATCTGGCCCGGCCAGGAATCCAGCAGCACCAGATTGCCATCGGTGACGCCGTCCAGAACCGCGCCGTTGGCATCGACGATGGCCGGCTGCACGCCGAAGAACGGCAGCGTCGCCGAGCCCGGTTTCTGCGGGATCGCGCCGGGCAGCGGCGAGATCAGGATGCCGCCGGTCTCGGTCTGCCACCAGGTGTCGACGATCGGACAGCGTTCCTCGCCGACCACCTTGTGGTACCAGTCCCAGGCCTCGGGGTTGATCGGCTCGCCGACGCTGCCGAGCAGGCGGATGCTCTGCCGGCTGTACTTCTTCACCGGCTCGTCGCCCTCGCGCATCAGCGCGCGGATGGCGGTCGGTGCAGTGTAGAACACGGTCACCTGATGCTTGTCGCAGACCTGCCAGAAGCGGCTCATGTCCGGGTAGTTCGGCACGCCCTCGAACATAAGCGTGGTGGCCCCATTGGCCAGCGGTCCGTAGACGACATAGCTGTGCCCGGTGACCCAGCCGACGTCGGCGGTGCACCAGAAAACGTCGTCTTCCTTGTGGTCGAACACGCATTCGTGGGTGTAGGCGGCGTAGACCAGATAGCCGCCGGTGGTGTGCAGCACGCCCTTCGGCTTGCCGGTGCTGCCGGAGGTGTAGAGGATGAACAGCGGATGCTCGGCGTTGACCGGCTCGGCGTCGGCATGGGCCGGCTGGCCTTCGACCAGATCGTCGTACCAGCGGTCGCGCGGGGCCTGCATCGGCACGTCGCCGCCGGTGCGGCGCACCACCACCACGGTTTCCACGCAGGCGGTGCCGGGGTTCTTCAGCGCGGCATCGACATTGACCTTCAGCGGCACGCGCTTGCCGCCGCGCACGCTCTGGTCGGCGGTGACCACGACCTTGGAGCCGCAGTCCTCGATGCGCCCGGCCAGGGCGTCCGCCGAGAAGCCGCCGAAGACGATGGAATGCACCGCACCGATGCGCGCGCAGGCCAGCATGGCGACGGCGGCTTCCGGGATCATCGGCAGGTACAGGGTGACCCGATCACCCTTGGCGACGCCGAGGTTGCGCAGCGCGTTGGCGAAGCGGCAGACCATCGCGTGCAGTTCGCGGTAGCTGATGTGGCGCGACTCGGAGGGATCGTCGCCTTCCCAGATGATCGCCGTCTTGTCGCCGCGGCTGGCGAGGTGGCGGTCGAGGCAGTTGACGCTGAGGTTGAGTTCGCCGTCCTCGTACCACTTGATGCGGAAATCGTCGAGGTCGAAGCTGACGTTGCGGATCACCGTCGGCTTCTTGAACCAGTCGATGCGCTCGGCGACCTCGGCCCAGAAGGCGTCCGGGTTGTCCACCGAGGCGGCGTAGCGGCGCGCGTACTCGTCGGCGTCGATGTTGGCGGCAGCGGCGAAACCGGCCGGCGCGGGGTAGATGCTCGAATTGCTCATGGCCGCCCTCCCAGGCTTGCGATTGGTCGGGGCACATTATTCCGCGTCGCGACCGGCCGTGCGCGCCGGCAGCGCTAGACCTTGGTCGAAACGGCGCGCGACTTAGACCAAAGGCTAGTGGCAGCGGCAAAAGCGAGGGCGGAGCATCCCGACATCCGAAGCGGACAGGGAGGGAGGTCCCGATGAACCGCAAGCACCGCAAGCGAATGCTGTCGCGCGCCATCGTCGTAGCGCTGATCCTGGCCGGCGCACCGGCTTCCGTGCTGGCGCAAGCCGCCAGCGAGCGCGAGGCACAACTGGAAGCCCGGGTGGCGGAACTGGAGCGCCTGGTGCAGGCGCTGCTGGAGCGCGAAGCGGCAGCGCCGCCCGCGCCAGCGGCCCCGACGCCGGCTCCCGCGCCCGCCGCGTCGCCGCCGAGCATCGTCCCCGCTGCCATCGCCGGCAGCCAGTTCAGCTATGGCGGTTTCATCAAGCTGGACGCGATGCTGACCGACACCCGCGACGGCGAACTGGCCGACAGCAGCACCGGCCGGCTGATGTACCTGCCCAGCGCGATTCCGGTCGGCGGTGCCGGCGAAGGCGTCGACTTCGACGCCCATGCGCAGTTCTCGCGCTTCTGGTTCAACGTCGCCTCCAACACCGAGGCCGGCGACAGCCTGCGCGCCTACCTGGAGCTCGACCTGTTCGGCAGCGCGCTGGGCAACGAGGCCGCCACCAACACCTACGGCCTCACCGTGCGCCATGCCTTCGTCAGTTGGAACCGCTGGCTGGCCGGACAGACCTGGTCCAACTTCCAGGATGTCGCCGCCCTGCCCGACGCGGTGGACTTCATCGGCCCGACCGAAAGCACCGTGTTCGCCCGCCAGGCGCAGGTGCGCTACAGCGCCGGGCCGTGGTCGTTCTCGCTGGAGAACCCGCAGACCCTGTTGACACCGAACCTCGGCGGTGCCGCGCGGCTGTCCAGCGACGACGGCTGGCTGCCCGACCTGACCGTGCGCTACACCCATCGCGGCGAGTCCGGCCACGTCGGCATTGCCGCACTGGCACGGCAATTGCGCTATGAGAACCCCGCCAGCGGCATCGACGACAGCGCGACCGGCTATGGCCTGAGCGTCTCCGGCAAGACGGCGCTGGGCGAGCGCGACGACCTGCGCTGGATGCTCAGCGGCGGGCGCGGCATCGGCCGCTACATCGGCCTCGCCATCGACAGCGACGGCGTGCTCGACGGCGGCGGCGACATCGACGCCTCGGGCATCGTCGCCGGCTTCCTCGCCTGGCGTCACGTGGTCGACCCGCGCCTGCGCACCAACCTGTTCTACTCACGGGTCGAACTCGACCACGACACCGCGCTCAGCGGCCTCGGCCTGACCCGCCGCGTGCACAGCCTGCACGCCAACCTGATCTGGACGCCGCTGCCGAAGCTCGATCTCGGCGTCGAAGCGATCCTCGGCGAGCGCGAGCTGGAATCCGGTGCGGAAGGCGCGCTGCGCCGCCTGCACTTCCACGCCAAATACAGTTTCTGAGTGCAGACGCCGGACCTCGACCCGACCAGTCCACCGTTCGACCTGCTCGACGCCGCCGAACGCGCGCGGCTGCACGCGGCGATGGACGTGGTCTACTTCGCCGCCGGCGAGACGGCGTTGCAACAGGGCGCGTCGTCGCCGGCGGTGTACGTGCTCCATCGCGGCCGCATGCAGGCACTGCGGGTCAACGCCGACGGCGAGGAAGCGCTGTCGGAATACGGCCCCGGCGACCTGCTCGGTGCCTTCGCGGTGATGATCGGCCAGGCGCGTTTCAGCTACCGGGCGCTGGAACAGACCCTGTGCCTGGCCATCGACGCCGAGGCCTTCCTCGCCGTGCAGCGCAGCAACCCGCGTTTCGCCGCCTGGTTCCTTGAAGGCCTGTCGGCCAAGCGGCAGATGCTGGCCGCGCCGCCACGCCCGGGCGACATGGCGGAGACGATGCTGACCCGGGTCGGCGACACCGGCCTGGCACCGCTGCTCTGGCTCGACCCGCAGGCCAGCCTGCGGGAGGCACGGGCCGGCATGAAACGGCTGTCGGTAAGCTGCGCCCTGGTCGACGATCCGCAGGCCGGGCCGGGCATCGTCACCCGCACCGATCTGCTCGACGCGCTGGCCCTAGACGGCCACCGGCCGGATGATCCGGTCGCGCCGCTGGTGCGTCGCCCGCTGATCACCGTGCACCCGGACGCGGCGCTGTTCCAGGCCCTGGTGTCGATGACCGAACACCGCGTCGAGCGGGTCGTCGTCGCCGATGGCGAACGCGCGCTGGGAGCGCTGGGCATGGCCGAGGTGCTCAGCCACCACGCCAGCCATTCGCATCTGATCGAACTGCGGCTGGAGCGCGCCCGGCGCGTCGAGGACGTGCGCGAGGCCGCTCTGCGGATGACCGCACTGGTGCGCAACCTGCATGCGCAGGGCGCGCGCATGGGCCATCTGACCGAACTGGTCAGCGCGCTCAACGGCCGCGTGATGCGCCGGCTGTGGGAACTGATCGTGCCGGCACCGCAGCGCGAGCAGATGTGCCTGTTGGCGCTGGGCAGCGAAGGCCGCCGCGAACAGGTGCTGAAGACCGATCAGGACAACGCCCTGATCCTGCCCGACGACTTCCACTGGCCGCAGCTCGAGGCGACGATGCAGCGCTTCAGCCAGGCGCTGAACGACTGCGGCTGGCCGCCCTGCGCCGGCGGCGTGATGGTCAGCAACCCGGCCTGGCGGCACAGCGTCTCCGGCTGGCGTCGGCGCGTCGTCGAGTGGTCGCGCGACAGCGCGCCGCAGGCGATGATCGATCTCGCCATCAGCATCGACGCGCGCCCGGTGGCCGGCGACGCCAGCCTGTTCGACGCCGTGCAGCCGCTGTTCTTCGACGCCGCCGCCGATGATCGCGTGCTGCACCACTTCGCCGCCGCCACCCTGGCCTTCCACACGCCACTGTCGCTGTTCGGCCAGATCAAGGCCGGTGATCGCGGTGCCGACATCAAGAAGGGCGGCATCTTCCCGCTGGTGCATGGCCTGCGCACGCTGGCGCTCAAGCATGGCGTGCGCGACCGCAACAGCTTCCGTCGCGCCCGCACCCTCGCCGCCGCCGGCAATCTCGACGCGGCGCTGGCCGGCGACGTGCAGCAGGCGCTGGCGGTGTTCCTGCGCATGCGCCTGAGCCAGCAGCTCGACGCCCTGTGCGCCGGCGAGCAACCCGGCAACCGTCTGCGCCTCGCCGCACTGACACGGCTGGACCGCGAACTGCTGCGCGACGCGCTGGCCGTGGTCGATGCGTTCAAGGCGCAGCTCAAGCGCAGCTTCCATCTGTGAGCCGGGGATGAGCGCGCCGACCTGGCCGTGGACGCGCTGGCGCGAACGTCGCCGCCATCGCCACGGCCCGCATGCCGCCCTGTTTGCTGCGCATCAGGGCAGCGACTGGGTGGCGCTGGACCTGGAAACCACCGGGCTCGACCCGCGTCAGGACGAAATCATCGCGCTCGCCGCCATTCCCGGCGAGGGCAACCGGCTGCGCCTGCGCGAGCGCCTCGACCTGGTCGTGCGCAGCGACAGCCCGCGCATCGTCGACGCCATCCGCCACCATCGCCTGCGCCCGGCCGACGTCGCCGCCGGCGTGCCGCTGGACGAAGCGCTTGAACGCCTGCTCGCCTTGATCGGCAACCGCCCGCTGGTCGGCTACTGCATCGCCTTCGACATCGCCATGCTGGATCGCGCGCTGCGCGCGCGGCTCGGCTTCGGCCTGCCCAACCGGCGCATCGACGTGCGCGCCGAGTTCAGCCATTGGCTGCGCCAGCGCCAGCCCGAAGAGGAGCCCGACCTGCGCTTCGAAGCCATCGCGCACCGCCTCGGCATTCCCGCCTACGCCCGCCACACCGCGCTGGGCGACGCGCTGACCGCCGGCCTGATGCACATCCGGATGACCGCGCACGGCCGCTGAGGCGGCACGGCGCGATGGCTCAGGGCGCGGGTTGGTCCAGGTAGGCCAGCATCTTCAGCTCGCGCCGGCCGCGGGTGACGGTATCGAGGATCAGGCCGACGAAGGCGCTGAGCGCCGACAGCGTCATCAGCCCGGTAGCCAGGATGGCGGTCGGGAAGCGCGGCACCAGCCCGGTTTCCAGATAGGTCTGCACGATCGGCACGCCCAGCGCCACGGCTACCACGGCGAGCAGCGCGGCGATGGCGCCGAAGAAGGCCAGCGGACGCTCGGAGGAGAACAGCCGCAGCATGGTGCGCAGGATGCGCAGGCCATCCTTGTAGGTGCTCAGCTTGCTGAAGCTGCCTTCCGGGCGTTCCTTGTACGGCGTCACCGTCTCGCCCACCGACATCTTCAGTTCCAGCGCATGCACGGTCAGCTCGGTCTCGATGTCGAAGCCGGCGGTGAGCACCGGGAACGACTTGGCGAAGCGGCGGCTGAAGGCGCGGTAGCCGGTCAGGATGTCGCGGCAGTTGCGGCCGAACAGCCAGCTCAGGAAGCCGGTCAGCATGCGGTTGCCCCAGGCGTGGCCGCTGCGATAGGCGGCCTCGGCCTGCGCCTCGCGCACGCCGACCACCATGTCGTGATGGCCTTCACGCAGGGTCTGCACCAGGGCCGGGGCGCTCGGGCCGTGGTAGGTGTCGTCGCCGTCGACCATCACGTAGATGTCGGCATCGATGTCGGCGAACATGCGCCGCACCACGTTGCCCTTGCCCTGCAAGGCGACCCGGCGCACCTCGGCACCGGCCTCGGCGGCGATGGCGGCGGTGTCGTCGCGCGAGTTGTTGTCGAACACGTAGATGCGCGCATCGGGAAGGGCGGCGCGGAAATCGGCGACCACACGGGCGATGGTGACCGCCTCGTTGTAGCAGGGCACCAGGACGGCGATTCGGGACATGGGCTGGTTCATCGCAGGCGCAGGAGGCGACCGGCTCAGCCGGCCAGCGCGGCGGCCAGTTCGGCGCGCAGGTCGGCGACATCCTCGACGCCGACGCTCAGCCGCACCAGGTTGTCGGTGATGCCGAGACGGGCACGGTTTTCGGCCGGCACCGAGGCGTGGGTCATGATCGCCGGATGGTTGACCAGGCTCTCCACCCCGCCCAGCGACTCGGCGCAGGCGAACAGTCTGGTGCGCTCCATGAAGCGCCGCGCCGCCGGCAGGCCGCCCTTGACGTAGACGCTGATCATGCCGCCGAAGCCGTCCATCTGCCGCTTCGCCAGCGCGTGCTGCGGATGCTCGGGCAGGCCGGGGTAGATCACCTTGTCGACGCCCGGATGCACGGCCAGCCACTGGGCCAGCTCCATCGCGTTGTCGCAGTGCGCCTTCATCCGCAGGTGCAGGGTCTTCAGGCCGCGCAGGGCGAGGAAGCTGTCGAACGGGCCCTGCACGCCGCCGACGGCGTTCTGCAGGAAGGTCATCTTCTCGGCCAGCCCTGCATCGTCGCCGACCACCAGCATGCCGCCGACGATGTCGCTGTGGCCGTTGAGGTACTTGGTCGCCGAGTGCATCACCAGATGCGCGCCCAGCGCCAGCGGCCGTTGCAGCATCGGCGAACTGAAGGTGTTGTCGACTGCCAGCCAGACGCCGCGACGGCGGGCGATCTCGGCCACGGCGGCGATGTCGACGATCTTCAGCATCGGGTTGGTCGGCGTCTCCACCCAGATCAGCCGCGTCTTCGCCGTGATCGCGGCCTCCAGCGCGGCGAGGTCGGTCATGTCGACGAAGCTGAAATCCAGCCCGGCGCTGCGCCGGCGGACGCCCTCGAACAGGCGGTAGGTGCCGCCGTAGACGTCATCCATGCAGACCACGTGGTCGCCGCTGTCCAGCGCCTCCAGCACGGTGGAGGTGGCGGCCAGGCCGGAGGCGAAGGCGTAGCCCCGGGTGCCGCCTTCGAGGTCGGCGACGCAGCGCTCGTAGGCGAAGCGGGTCGGGTTGTGGCTGCGCGAATACTCGAAACCCTGATGCACGCCGGGGCTTTGCTGCACATAGGTGCTGGTGGCGTAGATCGGCGTCATCACCGCGCCGGTGGACGGATCCGGCGACTGGCCGGCGTGGATGGCGCGGGTGCCCAGGCCAAGAGGGTTGTCAGCGTTCATGCGCGAGGTCGGACCGGAAGTCTGCGAGGGCCGCCATGATAAGCCTTCGCCGTCGCTTCAGGCCCGGGCACGGCGGGCCCCGGCCCGGGCAGGGCGGCGCAGCGCGTCACTGATCGGCGGCGGGCTCGGCCTCGAAACGCAGCAGCGGTGCCATGCGGGCACGGTGCAGGGACAGCCGGCCGTCGCCGACGGCGTAGTTGTCGACCTTGCCCAGGGCGTCGAGGAAGACCGTCTCGACCTGCATGTCGACGCAGGCCATCAGGGTCGAACCGACGCCCTCGAAGCGCAGCCGGGTCGGCCCATCGATCACGTAGCCGCCGAAAAAGCCGTTGCAGCCGGCGTTGCCATGGATGCGGCCGTCGGCGTCGAATTGCAGGTGCGGTGCCGCGCCGTCGGTCGGCGGCGTCACCGGCTGGCCCATCGCCTCGACCAGCCGCCAGCGCTGGCCTAGCAGGGCCGGATCGGTGTTCGGCGCGACCTGTTTGCTCAGCCGGTAATGCCCGGCCAGCGGACCCTCGATGCGCTGGCCGGCGCTGTCCAGGTGGAACAACTGGTTCTCTCCGACCAGATAGCGGCCGGGGCCGCCGTCGAAGCCGTCCAGGCGGATGCTGCGGCCGTCGCGATCCCAGCGGAAACGGCCCTTTTCCTCGAACACGCGCTCGCTCTTGCCGAGATAGCGGGTGCGCAGCACATAGGTCTGGTCCTCGGCGAGGTCCAGTCGGGTTTCGATGCCCTCGCAGTCGGCGCAGGGCAGGACGCCGGCATAGCGGCCGGCCCAGTCCAGCGCATTGGCGCTGGTATCGCCGACGGCCGGCGGAATGCCTTCGGTCGGCACGCCGGCGCAGGCGGCCAGCGCCAGGGCGGCGGTCAGGGCGAGAAACGGACGACGGGGAAAGCGTGGCATGGGCGGGCTCCTGTTCGGGTCCGTCATTGCGCGCGGCGGCGCAGGTAGTTGAGCAGGTCGATGCGGGTGATCAGGCCGAGGAAGCGCTCGCCGTCCATGACGATGGCGACGTGGCCCTTGTCGAACACCGGCAACAGGGCTTCGATCGGCGCGGCGGCGTCGAGTTTGTCCAGCTTGCTGACCATGGCGGTGGACACCGGGTCGCGGAAGCGCGACTCGTCGCCATAGACATGCAGCAGCACGTCGGACTCGTCGAGGATGCCGACGATCTGGTCGCCGTCCATCACCGGCAACTGGCTCACGTCGTAGAGCTTCATCCGCTGGTAGGCGACGGTCAGCAGGTCGGCGGGGGAAACCACCACGGTGTCGCGCTGGCTGTACGGACGCAGGATCAGATCGCGCAGGTCGCCGTGCTGTTCGCGCTCGGTGAAGCCGTTGTCGAGCATCCAGTAGTCGTTGTACATCTTCGACAGGTATTTGTTGCCGGTATCCGGCACCAGCGACAGCACGCGCTTGGGCGTGGTCTGCTCGCGGCAGTAGCGCAGCGCGGCGGCAAGCAGGGTGCCGGTGGTGGAGCCGCCGAAGATGCCTTCCCTGGCCAGCAGCTCGCGGGCGGTCAGGAAGCTCTCCTTGTCGGGGATCGCGTAGGCCTTCTTGACCCGGCTGAAATCGGCGATGGCGGGCAGAAAGTCCTCGCCGATGCCCTCCACCAGCCAACTGCCGGACTTGCTGCTGAGCACACCCTCGTTGATGTACTGGGCGAGGATCGAGCCGACCGGGTCGGCGAGGATGAATTCGGTGCCCGGAGAATGCTCGGCGAAGTATTGCGACAGCCCGGTCATCGTCCCCGAGGAGCCGCAGCCGAACACCAGCGCATCGACCCGGCCGTCCATCTGGCGGAGAATTTCCGGGCCGGTGGTCTCGATGTGGGCGCGCGGGTTGTCCGGGTTGCCGAACTGGTTGATGAAGTACGCGCCCGGCGTCTCGCCGGCAATGCGCTCGGCCATGTCCTGGTAATACTGCGGATGGCCCTTGGCGACATCGGAGCGGGTCAGCACCACTTCCGCGCCCATCGCCTTGAGGTTGAAGATCTTTTCCCGGCTCATCTTGTCCGGCACCACCAGCAGCAGGCGGTAGCCCTTCTGCTGCGCCACCAGGGCAAGGCCGATGCCGGTGTTGCCGGCGGTGCCTTCGACCAGGGTGTCGCCGGGCTTGATCTTCCCGGCACGCTCCGCCGATTCGATCATCGACAGGCCGATGCGGTCCTTGATCGAGCCGCCCGGGTTGTGGCTTTCCAGCTTCAGGAACAGCTCGCAGGGGCCGACGTCGAGGCGGCGGGCGCGAACGATGGGCGTGTCGCCGATCAGGTCGAGGACGCTGTCGTGGATGCTCATTGGCGGGGTTCTGTCGTCGTGGCCGGATCGGACCGCGATGATACCCCGCTGAGGCGCGGGGCCGGGCGCTGGCGGCCGGTGGCTCAGGCCGGGAGTCGGCGGCGCGCGCCGGCTCCCGGTCGACCAGGATCAGTGTGTGCGGCGTTGCCGGCTTTCAAACATGCGGGTCAGACGGTCCTTCGCGTGCAGCTTTTCCTTCTTCATGCGCACGAGCGTGGTGTCGTCGATCGGCAGCACGCCGAGCTCGGCGTCCAGCACCTGTTTGTCCAGTTCCTTGTGCCGCCAGTACAGGCGGCGGAACTCGGTATCGCTGCTCAGCATGGCCTCGACATCACTCTGTGGCTGGCTTTCAAACATTGCGATCTCCTCAACTTGGATGCGTATCGGGAACGAAATCGACCGTTGAAAAACAAGAACGCCCCGCTCGGGCTACCGGGCGAGGCGTTGTTCGGGCTGGAGACAGGGCGGGGTTGGGTCGGGTATGTCCGGCTTTCGCGCCGCCGCCGCAACACGGCAAACGGCAGGATGACGGCTGGCATTGGCGATCTTCATCGGCCCCACTCCGGCGTCCCATACGGCACCCTGCCGCATGGGATACCGACCATACGCCTGCCGCCGAAGCGCTGCAAGCAGGGCGCAAACCGCGCGCCCGATCACTTGGGACAGGCCGGCGGATGGGCCACACTGTGCGGCCTCTCCCCCTCGCCAACACGAAGGAATGCCGATGCGCCGCCTGTTTGCCTTCGCCCTGCTGGCCGCCGCGACCGCCCTGCCGGCCGACCCCGCCGCCGCCCAGCTTCCGCCCGACCTGCGCCTGGAAACCGTGCAGGGCGGCTTCAGCGACATCACCACGCTGCGCTTTCCCGATGACGGCAGCGAACGCATGTTCGTCGTCGAGCAGGGTGGGCGGATCAAGATTTTCGATGACGGCAATACCCTTGCCACACCGTTCCTGCGCCTGTGCATCAGTACTGGCGCGGGCTGCTATGTGCCCTCCGGCGGCTTCACCAGTTCCGGCGAACGCGGCCTGCTCGGTCTCGCCTTCCATCCGCAGTTCGCCAGCAACCGGCAGCTCTATCTCAACTACACCAATGGCAGCGGCCACACCGTCATCGCCCGCGTCCAGGCCAGCGCCGGCAATGCCAACCTCGCCGACACCGGCACGTTCTCCATCCTGCTGACCATCGACCAGGATTTCCCCAACCACAACGGCGGCGACATCCATTTCGGCCCGGACGGCTACCTCTACATCGGCATGGGCGACGGCGGCAGCGGCGGCGATCCGTGCTCGCGGGCGCAGACGCTGCGACCGGCCGACCTGGTGGGCGGTAGTTGCACCATCACGCGCAGCCGCGCCCTGCTCGGCAAGATGCTGCGCATCGATGTCGACAACGCCACCGCAGCCGGCAGCCACAACCTGTGCGGCGTCGCCGCCGGCGCGGCCGCGCCCTATGCCGTGCCGACCAGCAACCCCTACGCCAGCGACGCCACCGGCATCTGCGCGGAAATCTGGGCCGCCGGCCTGCGCAACCCCTGGCGCTTCTCCTTCGACCGCCAGACCAACGACCTGTGGATCGCCGATGTCGGCCAGGGCGCGCGCGAGGAGGTCAACCTGGAACCGGCCTCCTCCACCGGCGGCCTCAACTACGGCTGGCGCTGCCGCGAGGGCACGCAGAGCTATTCCACCTCGGCCCCGTACTGCAACAACCCGCCGCCGTTCACCGCCCCCGCCTTCGACTACGCCCGCAGCGGCGGCCGCTGCTCGATCACCGGCGGCTACCGCTACCGCGGCCCGGCCCCCTCGCTGGACGGCCTGTATTTCTACGGCGACTACTGCCAGGGCCGCGTATTGGTCGCCCAGGCCAACGGCCCCTCATGGACGCAGACCATCTGGAGCCCGACCAGCATCGGCAACATCCGCACCTTCGGTGAAGACGGCGACGGCAACGTCTATGTCGGCACGGTCAACACCGTGTTCCTGATCACCGGCGACCCGCCCGGCGACGAGATCTTCGCCGATGGCTTCGAACCCTCCGGCAACCGCTGAGCGGGTTCGATTCAGCCTTCATCGCCAGGACAACGGCAGGGCGCACTCAAGCACCTGCCCATAGCGTCACGCAAGCCGTTCGTGCTGATGTATCGAAGCATCAGGGCGATAGGTTGGAGTGAGCCTGCGAACTCCAACATCCAAGGGGAACCCTCAGAGATACCTCTCAAGTCCAATGAGAATATCCGACCAATGAGCGGTTTGAAAAACCACCTTCCAGCTCCCTGACGGCCAATCATCAACGCCGATCAGCCGCTTGATACCTGTCTGCGCATCATCTCAAGGGGCGTGGCTTGTCCCGGACCACTGCGACCACCGCCT